>Ga0257109_1000308_pt1 | contig 15266 bp, 15 predicted proteins | sample LP_taG_8_FD_191566 | JGI IMG/M metagenome (GOLD analysis project Ga0257109, IMG submission 191566) | Marine microbial communities from Northeast Subartic Pacific Ocean, Canada - LP_J_2011_P26_2000m | ecosystem: Environmental > Aquatic > Marine > Oceanic | place: Canada: Northeast Subartic... | reverse complement strand
GGATTTACGACAAGATTCTCGCCGTTGCCGGTGGTGAAAAAACCAAGAGCGAACTCGCCGGCATGGGCGACGAGGAGTTCGCCCCGTGGATGCTCGGCCCGACCCTGTAACCGATGTACGACACTCCCAACGCAGAGGTGAGCGGCGCATGATATTGCGCTGGCTTGGCTTTGGCCGCAAAGTGCGCTTGGCCAAGGCCAAGGTGATGTACCAACCCACGACAGTCCGACTTTTCATCAAGCCGTTCTGCGGCTGGTGCGTTGAGGCAATGGAGTGGCTTGACCGCAACAAGATCAAATACAACGCGCTCGACGTGACGTCCGACCGCGCCGCTTGGGACGAGATGGTGCGGCTGAGCGGCCAGAGCAGCGCCCCTGTGATCGAGGTCGACGGAGAGATGCTGGCCGACTTCGGGGCGTCCGAGTTGGCGCAATTTTGGAACGAACTCAGTTAGCGATCTAAACGGATGCCTGATACGGTCACGCTTCAACAGCGCAAACGCATTCCCGAGTGGCTTCGACTGAAGCTGCCGAGCAGCAGCGCCTTCACGCGCACGCGCAGTTTGCTCGACGAGTTGAACCTGCACACGGTCTGCGAGAGCGCCAAGTGCCCGAACCATTGGGAGTGCTGGAGCAAGGGCACGGCGACATTCATGATTGCCGGAGATCGCTGCACGCGTGCCTGCGGTTTTTGCGCGGTGAATACCGCCAAGCCGTTGCCGCTTGAAGGCGATGAACCCGAGCGGGTCGCCGAGGCGACGTTCCGGATGAAGCTCAAGCACGTTGTCATCACCGCCGTTGCGCGGGACGACTTGCCCGACGGTGGAGCCGATCATTTTCACGCGACGATCGAGGCGGTTCGCATCCGGAATCCGGGCATCGTCATCGAGGTGCTTGTCCCCGATTTTCTCGACAAGGACGACTCGCTGCAAAGAGTGCTTGAGGCCAAGCCGGAGATTTTCAACCACAACCTCGAGACGGTGCGGCGGTTGACGCCGGCCGTGCGATCGCGGGCCGAGTACGACCGGTCGCTCACGGTGCTGCGCAAGGCCAAGGCGTGGAGCGGCGGAACGATTTACACCAAGTCCGGCTTGATGCTTGGCCTCGGCGAGACGGAGTCGGAACTGCTCGAGGCGATGGCCGACCTGCGCTTGGCCAAGTGCGACATTCTCACGCTTGGCCAATATTTGCAGCCGAGCCGCTGCCACTTGCCGGTGGTGGAGTACGTGACGCCGGGGAAGTTCGACGAGTATGGGGCCAAGGCGCGGGAGATGGGTTTCCGGCACGTGGCCAGCGGGCCGATGGTCCGCAGCTCGTACCATGCGGACGAATTCGAACTGCCGCCCAAGGCCTGAGTTTTTTCGATGGTGCGCAGTAAAACCTTTGCAAGGCCGCGCGCAGATTTCACACTCACCGCAGTCGTGTTGTCGAAGGCGCAATGGGTGATCCCGGTTTTTGTGGCGTGTCTTGTTGCCGCCAAGCCAAGCCAGACGCTTGGCCAGGCACCGGCGAGCACCGGGCGGTTTCGCATCACTGAAAAGTCGGCTGACAGTCTCCGAATCTCCATCCTCACCGGCACCGAGGCGGTTTTTCAGGCGGACGGCACGTTGGCGTTGACCGACCCGCGACTGGTCACAGTCACCGACGATGGGAAAACGAATCTCGTCTTCACCGCCAGCGAGTGCCTCTACGATCAGGACAAAAAAACGATCCGTTCGCCCGGCGAACTCTCGCTCTCCACAGGCGATGGCCAGATGCAACTCAAGGGCGTCGGCTTTTCCGGGAACCTAGCCGGGCCGACGCTGAGCGTGTTCGGCAGCGTCGAAGCCAGGCTGGACAAAAAAAGCCGCCTGCCGCTTGCCCAAGCGCAGCAAAAAACGGACACACCCAGCGGCGAGCCGGAGTTGCTTCAAATCACTTCGCGCCAATTTGAACTCGAGCCGGGCCGGGCGCTTTTTCGCGGCTTGGTTTTGGTGAAGGATGCCGACGGCACCTTGAGCAGCGACTCGATTGCGGTTGGCATGAGGGAGGACGACTGGGAGGTGCAAACGATCCGCGCGGCCGGCAGTGTGGTGCTGCAAGCCGGGCAAATCAAAACCACCAGTGAGCAGGCCGACTATGACCTGGTTGCCGGGTTGATTGTGCTAAAGGGCAATCCAAGCTGGACAATGGGCGAGCGATCCGGCCGGGCCAATCTGCTGATGATTCAACGTGAGGCACAATCCGTGAACGCCGAGGGGGATGTCTACATGAAACTTCCGGCGGACACCGAGGGCGAAGGGGGGTTCCTTGATTTTAATGCGTTGAGGGGCGCGACGGCGAACGGCAGCGATGGCCGGCCGCTCGAAATCCGCTCCAATGTTTTTTTGTTCCAGTCTGCGACCCGGGAGAAAACCGGCTTTGCGCGCTACATCGGCGCGGTTCGGCTGGCTCGCGGAGAAAGCCGGCTGCAATGCAGTTTTCTGAACGTGCACTTGGCCAAGGGCAGCGGGGGTGTCGTGGAATCGGTCAATGCCGAAGTCGGCGTCAAGCTTGCTCAGGGCGGGGACCAACTCACGGCGCAGATGGCGACTTACGACTTGGCGCAAAAAACAATTCAGTTGCGGGGCGAACCCAAATGGAAGCTGGGAACGCAAAGCGGCCAGGCGCGCTCGGTCGAATTGTCGCCGGACGACGGAGTCTTCCGGGCGAGCGGAAGGGTGAAGATGCAGCTACCCCAACCCAAGGGTGACGCCCGGTTTCTGTTGCCGGCCAAAACGGAACCAAGTGGCGAGCCGCTGTTGATTGTGTGCGATTCGTTCGAGTATCGGCAGGCTGAGGAGGCCAAGGGGTTGGACTCGGCGACGTTCACCGGCAACGTGGTGTTGAGCGGCGACGAAGGGTTGAGGGTTCTGGCTCAAAATGTTGTGGTCGGAATCTACCCGGAGGGTGCGGGCTTGGTTTCGCTGGATGCATCCGGCGACTTGGACGTATCAACGACCGGCGAAAACGCGATGCGGTACGTGGGCGACCGCTTGGTTTATTCCACGGCGGATGAGACGATGCGCTTGACTGGCAAGCCGAGCGTGGAGATCCGGACGCGGTTGGATGGCGCGGAGGTGGTTGCGCTTGGCCAAGCGGCGATTTACAACCTTGGCACTGGGTTGTTGCGCCTGACAGGCGACCCGGTGCTGAAGACCGCCGAGGGCGAGTTGCGCGGCAGGGAGGTCGTGTTTGATCAACAAACCAAGCGGCTCAAGGCAACCGGCCGCTGGAAGATGACGTTGAACCCGAAGACGATCGCAAAAATGCGCGAGGGAACCAAAAAACAGGGCGAGATGAAAACAGGGACACGATGAGTTTGCTCGAGGCAAAGGGCTTGGCCAAGGCGTACAAAAAACGGCGTGTGGTCAACGGCGTGACGTTCTCCGTGTCGCCGGGGGAGATCGTCGGCCTGCTGGGCCCGAACGGCGCGGGCAAGACGACCTCGTTTAACATGATAGTCGGGCTGGTGAAGCCGGAAGAGGGCGAGGTGGTGTTCGAGGGCAAGTCGATCGGCAACCTGCCCATGCACCAGCGGGCGCGGTTGGGCATTGGCTACCTGACGCAGGAGCCGTCAGTGTTTCGCAAGTTGACGGTGGAGCAGAATATTTTGGCGATCCTTGAGGTCTGCACCTCCGACAAGCTGGAGCAAAAGGCCCGGCTCAAGTCGCTGCTCGAGGAACTCGATTTGACCCCCTTGGCCCGGAGCAAGGCGTACACGCTGAGCGGCGGCGAGAAGCGTCGGCTCGAGATCACCCGGGCTTTGGTGACCAGCCCGCGGATGCTGCTACTCGACGAGCCGTTCAGCGGGATTGACCCGATCGCGGTATACGAGGTGCAGAAGATTTTGCGCAAGCTCAAGGAGCGGCGGATGGGCATCCTCATCACCGACCACAATGTCCGCGAGACGCTCAAGCTTGTCGACCGCGCCTATATCATTCACAAGGGGGACGTTCGGTGCGAGGGCAAGGCGGAGTTTCTCGTGGACGATCCCGTCGCACGGGAAATCTATCTTGGCCCCGAGTTCAATTTATAGCATGGCGACGAAGAGAAAACCCACGCGCGAGAAGATCACGACCGAGCGATTCTTCAGGGAACAGGCTGAGCCGTTGGAAATGAGGCTGGTCGCCGGGGGGAACGGCTTGGGGCGGACGATCATCGAGCCGACCGTCAACCGCCCAAGCCTAGCGTTGGCCGGCTTCACGAAATATATCGCCTTCAAGCGCATCCAAGTGATCGGCAACGCCGAGGCTTATTACCTCAAGTCGCTATCGGTGCGGGACCGCATCAAGCGCTACAGTAAACTTTGTTCGTATAAGATTCCCTGCATCGTTTTCACGCGAAACCTGCGGATAGACCGGGAACTCAAGATAATCGCCAACGAGGTTGGGGTACCTTTTTTTCACACGCCGATGGTGACTATGCGATTCGTGAACTTGGCCACGATAGAACTGGATTTGCTTTTTGCGCCGCGCGCGACCATCCAAGGCAGCATGGTGGACGTCCACGGGGTCGGGGTGCTTATTTGTGGCGAGAGCGGCATCGGCAAGAGCGAAACCGTGCTGGAGTTGATCGAGCGGGGGTATAGCCTGGTCTCCGATGATGTCACGAAAATGACGCTGCTCGATGGCCGCGAGATCGTTGGCACCAGTTCGGAGTTGGCCCGAAACCACATGGAGGTGCGCGGCATTGGCATCATCAACGTCGCAGCCATGTTCGGGGCCAAGAGTGTGCGAACGGAAAAACGGCTGGACTTGGTGATCTCTCTCAAGGCGTGGAAGGACGTCAAGGACATCGACCGGCTTGGCATGGATGAGGATCACATGAGAATCCTCGGGATTAAGGTGAGGAAAATCAGCATCCCGGTCCGGCCGGGCCGAAACCTGGCCCGCCTGATTGAGGTGGCCGCCCTCAGCACCAAGCTGAGTGCGTCGGGATATAACCCGGCACGTGAACTGAACGACCGATTGATCGCTTCGATGACCTCGGGCAAGTCCAGCGACAAGTGAGCAAAGACACCAAACCAAGTGACGCAGGGAAATCCGGCTCCTGGGCACCCAGGGAATTGATCAGCGAGGTCAAGTCGTTCGCCAACAAGGAGGGCAAACAAATGGTCAGCCTCGTCCGGAGCGCCATCCGAACGGTGGTCAACCCCGACTCGGATCAGCCGACGGAAAAACCAGCAGAGCCTCAGGCAGTCGTGGGCGACTGGACTCTTTCAGAGCAGTCTGGTGAAATGTTAATCGCCGCCTCCGAGGCGAGTGGTATGCCTCCGGGAAAACTTTTGGAGGAATGTGTTTCCCGTTCGTTGAGCGACGTGGTTCATGATGCGGAAGCCCGGCGCGGCGCTGCCCGGGCCAAGCTTGAGAATCTAAAAAATCAAGCCGGTCACTGATCGATTGGGATGACCTCGACCCTCTCGCCCTTGGACCATCGGGACTTGGGCGGCAAATCAACGAGGCCGTTGGCCTTGGCCAAGCTGCTCAGCATGTGTGAGCGCTGCCCCCCGGCGCTTAGGACAAGCCCACGATCGTCGATCGTCACCCGCATGAAATGCCGCCGATCGCCCCTATTGACCAACTCGTCCACCAAGCAACCCGGCCGCTTGGTTAGACGCCATTCCCGCGCACCCTGCATGTTCAACAGGGCGGGCCGAACGATCAGCAGATATGTGACGAGGGCCGAAACCGGATTCCCCGGCAGCCCGAACAGCGGCTTGCTGCCGACTTGGCCAAGCACAAACGGCTTGCCCGGCTTGACGGCGATTTTCCAGAAATCCACCGAGCCACCGAGCCGCTCGATAGCCGGCTTCACGTGGTCGTGGTCGCCCACCGACACGCCGCCGGAGGTCACGACAACATCATTTTCCGCGAAAGCCCTCTCCAAGGCGGCGACTGTGTTATCGAGCGAGTCGGGCACGATGGGATAGGGTGTGGGCTCGGCGTTCACTCTCGCCGCGAGCGAGGCCAGCATGGCGCGGTTGCTCTCATATATTTCGCCAGGCTTCAGGCAACCGGGTGGCTCGGTCAGCTCGCTGCCGGTTGCCAACAGCCCGACCCTTGGCCTGCGGCCGACTTCAATTCGATCATGGCCCGACGCAGTCAGCAACCCGATCGTGCCAGCCGTTATTCGGGAACCATTGGAGATCACTGCGTCGCCTTCCCTAATATCTTCGCCTTGCAGCCGAATATTTTCCCACGGATTGACCCGCTCGTTGCAGAGGATGGTTGCGCCATCGCCGGGAGTTGAACGGCAATCCTCCTGCATGATCACCGCATCCGTGCCGTCCGGGATTGGCGAGCCAGTATAAATCTTCATGCAGGTTTCGCTTTCAAGTGAGCCTGCCGGAAAAGTCCCGGCGGGGATCACACCAACGCACATCAAACCAACGGGCGAGTCGGCAGTAGCGCTCTTCAAGTCGCAACTCCTGACGGCATACCCGTCCATGGCTGAATTGTCGAAGGCCGGCAACGATACCTTGGCCTTGGCGTCCGAAGCGGCAAACCGACCCTCGGCGTTGGCTAGGGAGATGGTCTCGCCGCCAAGCTTAGGCGTGGCGGCGAGTGATCGTTCAATGGCTTCTTCAAGCGACAACATTCGGAGGGGATTGTTGCCTTTATCATCTGAGGAATCAAACCTCCTAATTGTGTCGCTGGATAGGATTTGCTGGTGAACAGGTAAGGGGGGTGATACTTGTCGCCGACCAGTGGAAACCGCGAGCGATTCAACCAGACACACACAAAAAGTCGACCAATTGTTTGGCGCGATCGCTGCACGGTACGATCTCGTCAATGACATCCAAAGCCTCGGACTGCATCGGATTTGGAAGCGTCGCGTGGTTGTCCTTGCGAATTTCAATGAAGGTGAAACGGGGCTGGATTTATGCTGCGGAACGGGTGATATCGCCATCGGCTTGGCCAAGCGGGGAGGCGCGCTCGTTGGGATGGATCTCAACCGACCCATGCTGCTGCAAGCCGCCGCCCGCTTGGCCAAGCGCGGGGATCAGTGCGTCAGGCTCGCCCAGGCGGATGCCTTGAACCTTCCGCTTGGGAACCACTCACTTGACTTGGTGACGATCGGTTACGGTTTGAGAAACCTTGGTAGCATGGAAGACGGTCTTCGGGAGATTACCAGGGTCCTGAAGCCGGGAGGGCGTCTGCTGATACTCGATTTTGGTAAGCCGGCCAATCGGTTGCTCCGATCGGCTTATTACCTATACCTCGCATGGATTCTGCCTGTTTTTGGCTGGCTATGTTGCGGCAATGCATCCGCCTACGCTTATATACTGGACTCGCTGAAAAAATATCCTGCACAAAAAGGAGTGGCGGCCAAGCTGGATTTGCTGGGTTATAAATCCGTTCAAATAATAGATATAATGGGAGGGACAATGAGCATTCACGTTGCGATTAAACAATGAAATATTAACTGTATCTTTACTCATTCAACTGTCCGGTTCCTCCTAAAAAAATATTATATTTCGACTTGTAAACAATTTGTTATAGGGTAGTCTCAACCTTCGCGTCGCTATATGGCGCGATATAACCCCCAAAGAGAATGAGTAAAGATACAGTTAAATTATTCCAACGAGCTCGTGCGGCATTGCAATCCGAAAAGGATTCCCTGTCGAAGGCTTTGGCAAACGCGCAGGCAACTGCAGCGGATGCTGAAAAAAGGCTGGCTGAGATTGAAGCTGCCTTGGGAGGTGCAGGCACTGCACCGGCCAAGCGACGTGGTCGCAAGCCGAAGAAAGCCGCAGGCAAGCGACGCGGTCGTCCGGCGAAGAAGACTGCAGCCAAGCGTGGTCGTCCGGCGAAGAAAAAGGCGGCAGCGAAACGGAAGACGGTGAAGAAGAAGGCGGCCAAGAAAGCACCCAGAAAGGCTGTAAAAAAAGCCGCCAAGAAGGCACCCAAAAAGGCTGTAAAAAAAGCCGCCAAGAAGGTGTCAAAAAAAGCCTCTAAAAAGGCGGCCAAAAAGGCCCCGGCTAAGAAGGTGAAGAACAAGCTCTCCTTGAAGCAGGTCGCCTTGGCAGTAACCAAGGGTAAGGCCCTGGATGCCAAACAAATCCTTGGGGCAGCCAAGAAGGCGGGTCACAAGTTCTCGGGCAAGAATCCCCTGAACTCCCTTCGCGTGATGCTGTACACCAACAAAAAGGCGTTCAAGAACAACAAGGGCAAGTTCACTGCGGCTTGAACCGTTTTTCCGGATCGCCCCTTTGCCGGTTTTGACCGGCGAGCTTGAATAGCGGGCGGATAAAGGATATTGCAATTCCCGGCGGCGTTTGCCGCCGGTTTTTTCTTTTTATCATGTTAGCCAAGCGAGTGATTCCCTGCCTGGACGTGCACGACGGTGCCGTTACGCGTGGGGTGCAGTTTGGCCGTGCGGAGGAGGGGGGGCTGCGCAACGTCGGCGACCCGGTCGAGTTGGCCGTTCGCTATGATGAGCAGGGCGCTGACGAGATGGTTTTTTTTGACATCACCGCCAGTGCGCACGGGCGCGACACGATGGTCGATGTGATGGAGCGGGTGGCGAGCCGTTGTTTCATGCCGTTGACGGTCGGAGGTGGCATTCGCACGGTGGAGGACATGGGCATCATGCTCAAGGCGGGTGCGGACAAGATCAGTATAAACAGCGCCGCCTTGGCCAAGCCGGAGTTAATTCGCGAGGGCGCGGAAAAGTTTGGCAGCCAGTGCATCGTCGTCTCGGTCGACGCCAAGAAAACCGGTGATGGCAAGTGGGGTGTCTTTTCGCACGGCGGCCGCAAGGAAACCGGTTTGGACGCGGTCGAGTGGTCGGCCCGTGCTGTTGAACTCGGCGCTGGCGAGATCGTTTTAAACAGCATCGACGCCGACGGCACGAAGGCCGGCTACGACTTGGAGATCACGAGGCGCATCAGCGAGTCGGTGGATGTGCCGGTGGTGGCCAGCGGCGGCGCCGGTTGTCTCGAGCACATGGCCGAGGTGCTGCACGAGGGCAGGGCCGACGCGGTGTTGGCGGCGAGTATTTTTCACTTCGGCGAATATACCGTCGCCGATGTAAAGGCATTCTTGAAACAGGACGGCATTCCCGTCCGCACGATATAATTTTGCAGATGAAGTTCATTGAGAAACTAAAGTTCAACTCGGATGGCCTGATCCCGGCCATTATACAGGAAGAAGGAACCGGCCGCGTGCTGATGATGGCGTGGATGAATGAGGCCTCGCTGAAGTCCACGATCGAGACCGGCAAGACACATTTTTGGAGTCGCTCCCGCCAGAAATACTGGATGAAGGGCGAGTTGAGCGGTCACACGCAGCAGGTCAGCGACATTGCGTTTGACTGTGACGGCGACACGCTGCTGGTTCAGGTCTCGCAGCATGGCGCGGCCTGCCATGAGGGCTATAAGTCCTGCTTTTTCCGCTCGACCCGCGAGGGGGGGGACGTCGAGGTCACCGAGGAGCAACTCGTCAACCCGGACGAGGTTTACAAAAAGTAATCCCGCTTGGCCAAGCGCTTGGCCTGTATTGTGTTGGCGTTTGGGGAAGGGCGCCGTTTAGACTGTCCGCCGCATGGAGTTTTGCCGTCCAACCAAGGATGAGTTTTGCCGCTTGGCCGAACAGGGAAACCTGATTCCGGTCACGCGCCGGCTGTTGGCCGACCAGGAAACTCCGCTGACGGCTTATCGCAAAATCCGCGGCAAGGGCGAGTCGTTTCTTTTTGAGTCGGTCGAGGGAGGGGAGCACCTCGGCCGCTACTCGTTCGTGGGTTGCAACCCGCGCGGGATGATCCGCCAAGTCGGCGACACGGTGGAGTGGATCGAGGGCAGCCAAGTGCGGGAGACGTACAAGGTTGTCGGCCGTGGCGGGGCCAAGTCGGAGGGCAAAGTCTGCGACGGGCTCGAGGTCGTCGAGAAAGTTCTGGCCAACTACAAGCCGGTGGATGTCGATGGTCTGCCGCGATTCACCGGCGGTGCGCTTGGATTTGTCGGCCACGAGTTCATCCATGACATCGAGCCGGTTGTGCCGCGCCCGCCGGAGGACGAGCTTGGCACGCCGACGATTTGTTTCATCATCGCCGACCAACTGCTGGTGTTCGACCGGGTGGCGCAGACGCTGACGATCATCGTCAACGGCATCATCGGCCCCGGCGACTCGCCGGCGGAGGTGTACGAGGCGGCGACCAATGAGGTGGAGAGGATCGTGGCAATGCTCGAGCAGCCGAGCGAATACAAGCCGGTGTCGTTCCCCGACGAGTTGCCGGAGAAGGAATTCCAGTCCAACCAAGCGAAGGATCGTTTTCTCAAGAACGTCGGGAAGGCGAAGGAGTACATCAACGCCGGCGACATCATTCAGGTGGTCGGTTCGCAGCGTTTTTCCGCCCCGGTGGATGCGTCGCCGCTTGACGTGTATCGCGCGGTGCGCTCGATCAATCCGTCGCCGTATATGTTTCTGCTGGAGTTCGAGGGCTATTCGCTCGTTGGCGCGTCGCCGGAGATTCATGTGCGCTGCGAGGATCGGCGGGTGGAGATTCGCCCGATCGCCGGCACGCGGCCGCGCGGCAGAAACGCCGAGGAAGACTTGGCGCTGGAGAAGGAGTTGCTCGCCGACCCGAAGGAGCGCGCCGAGCATGTGATGCTGGTTGACTTGGCGCGGAACGACATCGGCCGCGTGTGCGACTTCGGCTCGGTGGAGGTGAAAGACCTGATGATCATCGAGCGATACAGCCACGTGATGCACATCGTCACGCAGGTGGAGGGCAACCTCACGGAGGAACACACGCCGTACGACCTGATCCGTGCGACGTTCCCGGCGGGGACGCTCTCCGGCGCGCCGAAGATTCGCGCGATGCAGATCATCTCCGAGTTTGAACAGACGACGCGCGGGCCGTACGGCGGCTGCGTCGGTTACTTTTCGTTCACCGGAAATCTCGACTGCTGCATCACCATCCGCACGGCGTTGCTGAAGGATGGCAAGGCGTACGTGCAGGCCGGTGGCGGCTGGGTGGCCGACTCGGTGCCGGAGAGCGAGTTTCAGGAAACGGTCAACAAATCCAAGGCGATGATCAAGGCGCTGGCGTTGGCCGAGAGCTTCAGCACGCAGTAGTGCCTGGCCAAGCTTACGGCCCGGTGAACAGCTCGACGTGGTGGCCGTCGGGGTCGGCGACGAAGAGTTGAGAGGCACCATCGGGGCGGGTGCGGCGTGGCAGATATTCCTGCCCGATGCTGTTGAAATGACCCTCCCACTCGTCGAGATTGTCAGCACGCAGGGCGAAGTGGTTGCCTCGCGGCTTGGAGCGCGTGTCCAACTCACGATCGCCGATCAGGTGCAGTTCCTGAAATTCGCCCAGCCGAAACCAAGCGCCGGGGAAGTCGAACGCCGGCCTCTCCACCGGCTCCAGCTTGAGTGTGTCGCGGTAAAATTCGCAGCTTTTCTCCACATCGGCGACGTGAAGCGCGACGTGATTAAGTTCATAGTGTGTCATGCAAAAAATCGGTTGACGGTTAAAAGAGTATCCCTACAATCGCCGTCCCCTTGGTGGGGTCGTAGCTCAGTTGGTAGAGCACCACAATGGCATTGTGGGGGTCGCTGGTTCGAGACCAGTCGGCTCCACCATTTTTTTCTCGCCCGTTTCAAGTGTGACTCAGGAAATTGACGATATCCTCCTGCACCATTTTGTGAGGGCTGATTCCCTTCCAGTTTTTGATTTCCGGGTCGGCGCCTGAGTCGACCAGATACTTGGGCACCTTCCGTTGGAACGGTGACATGGCCAGATGAAGGGGAGTGTTTCCGTCGCAGTCCTACGCGTTGACGCCCAAGCCCCGCTCGACGAGCAGTTCACAATCGCCAACAGGACGATCATCAAAAGCGCTATGATGGAGGTCGAGCTCATGAGTTCACCAACGGCACCGTATTCAACCGCGAAAGGCTAGCGGAATCGAACGGGTGAGGGAAGGATTACCAGACAGGCAAAAAACCTTGTTTTCAACCGGCAGGATGAGGCAAACTTTCTTCGTTGAAAAAAAATCGAATATCAGATGGGAAGTAAGCATCGGTCGATGCCAAGCGTGTGAGGGTTAAATTCAGTCAACTTGTGGTGTGTTTTTTTCTGGTCGGCTTGGCCAGGCCGGCCAGCGCGTGGTCGGCCGATCGGAGCGGGGATGGCTTGGTGGCGCTGTACGATTTCCGCTTGGCCAAGGGCAGCATCGTCAAGGATCGCTCCGGCGTCGGTAAGCCGCTTGACCTGAAAATCGAGAACCCGAAAAACGTACGCCGCACCAAGGGCACGCTCGAGGTGCGCGGCAAGACGCTCATTCGCTCCGACAAGCCGGCGGCCAAGGTGTTCAACGCCGTGCGCCGCTCCGGCGAGATCACCATCGAGGCGTGGGTGCGTCCGGCCAATGCCAAGCAGGACGGCCCGGCGCGGATGGTCACGTTGTCGGGCGGCAGTTCCGAGCGCAACTTCACGCTTGGCCAGGAGGGCGACAAGGTGGACGTGCGGCTGCGAACCACCAAGACCAGCGGGAACGGCATCCCCTCGCTGAACAGCCCCGGCCGCAGTCTGGCTCCCCGGTTGACTCACATCGTGTACACCCGCAACCGAGGCGGCCGCGCGCGACTTTTTCTCAACGGCAAACAGCAGGCGGAAAAGCGCGTGCCCGGCGCAATGGCAAACTGGAACGGCAAGTACCGCCTGGCCCTGGCCAACGAGTTTTCCAGCGACCGGCCCTGGCTGGGGACGTTTCATCTCGTGGCGATTTACAGCCGGGACTTGTCGGTTGGGGAAGTCGCGCAACATTTCAAGGCCGGCGTGAACGCCCGATCCACCGGCGCGCAACTGGCCACGCGGAAACAGTCTGCGAAGGAACAGTTTTTTGACCGGGAAATCGCGCCGTTACTTTCGCGCCATTGTCTCGAGTGCCACGACACAGTGAACCACAAGGGCAGGCTGGATCTTTCAAAAAAAGCGACCGCGTTCGCCACCGCGAAAAACGAGACCGTGATCGTTCCCGGCAAGTCGGCGGAGAGCCTGTTGTGGGAGGTCGTCGAGGCGGACGACATGCCGAACGAGCGTGATCCGTTGAGCGTGGAGGAAAAGAAACTGCTGCGAAAGTGGATCGACGACGGTGCCGTTTGGGCCGGCGAGGAAATCGACCCACTGGCCCACACGCATGACTGGCGCGTCAACCAAAACTGGGTGCGCCGCCTCACGGTGCCGGAGTACATTGAGACCGTGCGGAGCCTGACCGGCGTGGACATCGCGAGGGAGGCGCGGGAAACCCTGCCGCCGGACATTCGGGCCGACGGCTTCAGCAACACCGCCTACAATCTCACCGTCGATCTCAAGCACATCGAGGCCTACTCGAGGCTTGCCGGCATCATCGTCGGCAAAATGAACGTGCGGCAATTCGCCAAACGCTTCTCCAGGAAACGAGGATTCACCGACGACGTCATGCGCGATCTCGTGGCCAAGATGGGCAAATGGCTTTTGCGCGCGCCGCTCGAGGAGCACGAGGTGGCGGCGTTTCGCGGGATTTCCACCACGGTGGCTGCCGCCGGGGGGACGTTCGAGGAGGCGCTCTCGCTGCTGGTCGAGGCGATGCTGCAGTCGCCCCGCTTCCTCTATCGCGTCGAGAACGAGCGCGGCGACGGCACCGCCTGGCCGGTGAGCGAGTACGAGTTGGCCTCCCGCATGAGCTACATCATTTGGGGTGCGCCGCCCGATACTCAACTGCTCGAGGCGGCCGAGAACGGCCAACTCTTCGAGGACGACAGCTTGGAGGCTCAACTCAAACGAATGCTCGACGACCCGCGCGCAGCCAAGCGCTCCGCCGAGTTCGTCCACGAATGGCTCAACCTCGGGCGCTTGGCCAACATGAAGCCCAACCCGGAAAAGTTCCCGCAGTGGAACGCCGACTTGGCCAACGACATGCGCGCCGAGACGATTGCATTTTTCGACGACGTGGTCTGGAAACAAAACCGCCCGTTGGCCGACCTGCTCAACGCCAAGCTCACCTACGCCACGCCGCGCTTGGCCAGGCACTACGGTCTGCCGGTGCAGCGCGGGGGCCTGGCCCGGTACGACCTGAAATCCGTCCCCGAGCGGGGTGGCTTGCTGACCCAGGGCAGTGTGTTGACCATCGGCGGCGATGAGGCGTCGATGGTGACGCGCGGACTCTTCGTGCTGCGCGACCTCCTGCGAAGCGGGGTGAAAGATCCGCCGCCATCGGTCAACACTGAGCCGGTGCCATCGAAGGCCGGTTTGACCCAGCGCAACATCGCCAGGAAACGCATCGCGGACAAGACTTGTGGCGGCTGCCACATCAAGTTCGAGCCGCTGGCGTTCGGGTTGGAAAAGTTCGACGGCATCGGCGCGTTTCACGAAAAGGACGAGCACGGCAACACCCTCCGTGACGACGGCGAAATCCTCTTTCCCGGCACGGCCAAGACGGTGCCGTACGACTCCTCCGCCGAGTTGATGAACCTGCTCGCCGGCAGCGACCGCGTCCAGCAATGCCTGACGTGGAAGGTGGCCCAGTTCGCGCTGGGCCGGCCGCTTGGCCCGGCGGATTCCCGCACGCTTGACAAGGTTCACCAAGCCGCGCAGAAGGGGGGCGGAACCTATGCCAGCCTGATGCGGGCCATCATAAAAAGCGACCTGGTGCAAAAAACACAAACCGAGGCAAACTGATGAACAGACGAACCGCGCTCAAGGGCCTGAGCGGCATCACGATTGGCCTGCCGCTGCTGGAGGAAATGACACTGGCCGCGAAAGCCAAGGCCGTGCCGGTGCGGGCGTTCAACGTGTTTTTCGGGCTCGGCGTGCCCGCCCCGCTGCAAACGGAGGGGTTCGAAGGCGTGCTCGAGCCGCTCAAGCCACTCCGCGACAAGCTGCTCGTCATGCGCAAGGTGGATCAGGTTCGCTGCGACGTCAGCGGCATCAACGCCCACTACGACGGCGCGACCGGCTCGTTCACGGCCATGCCGGCCGGGGGCGAGGCCAAGGCCGGCGGCCCCTCCATTGACCAGGTCGTTCGCAAAACTTTTTATCCCGACGGCATGCCGGTCGGAATGGTGCCGACGCTGATCGGCGGGACGTACTTTCGCCGGAGCCGCGTCGGGCGATACGTGCACAGCTATCACGCCAACGGCACCGTCGCCGGGACGATGCAGGAGAAGCCGCGCGACCTGTTTGACCGCGTGTTCGGCATGGTGTCCGTCGATGTCGGCGGGGATGCCCGCAAGCAGCGGCTCAAGCGCAGCGTGCTCGACA
>Ga0257109_1000299_pt1 | contig 15466 bp, 18 predicted proteins | sample LP_taG_8_FD_191566 | JGI IMG/M metagenome (GOLD analysis project Ga0257109, IMG submission 191566) | Marine microbial communities from Northeast Subartic Pacific Ocean, Canada - LP_J_2011_P26_2000m | ecosystem: Environmental > Aquatic > Marine > Oceanic | place: Canada: Northeast Subartic... | reverse complement strand
TATTCCTTTTTGTATTTATTAAATTGCCTATACCCCTTAGATTTGAAAAAATACTGCTTAATTATCTTCTTTCCAGCTTTGGTTCCTTTCAGGGAACTTTTACTAGTAACAGATTCATCCTTGCCGCTCATATCTTGACATTTGTGAATTGGTATTTATGCATTAAAAAAAATTTCACTTAAATTATGTTTTTACCTGAAATCCTTTATGGATATAATTGAAATTCTTAGATCTGCTTCTAAACTTGTTTATGAAAATGTCAAAGATCTGCCTGGTACCGAAGAAGCAGTGACTGGAGATTTTGGAAGGGGTGCAGGCGGAGATATTTCACGAAATATCGATATTATTGCAGAAAAAACTGTTGTTGATTATTTCAAAGAAATAAATTTTGAATGTACAGTACTTGGAGAAGAATGTGGTAAAGTGGAATTATCATCAAATCCTAAGGGGTTTGTGATAATGGATGCAATAGATGGAAGTGCTAATGCCGTAAGAGGTGTACCATTTTTTTGCTGTTCACTTGCATTTGCAACAGATGACAAATTGAGTTCCATTACTGATGCTGCGATTACAAATCTTTCAACAGGGGATATTTATTGGGCATCAAAAGAAAAAGGTGCTTTTCTAAATGATAAACCAATTTCTGTCCATGAAGAAAAACCACTTTACAAGATCGTCAGCATAAATAGTTCTGGTACTTCTCCAGAATTACTCAAACGACTTTCTCCGATTTATGAAAAACATCATCATGTTAGACATTTTGGTGCAAATGCCCTAGAGATGGCTTTGTTTGCTCAAGGATTAATTGATATTTTTATTGATTTGAGGGGAAAGATTAGAGTTCAAGATATTGCAGCTGGATATCTTTTGATTAAAGAGGCTGGTGGTCTAATATTAGATGAAAACCTAGAACCGCTTGACTCGGATCTTAATTATGAAACTAGACTATCATTTGTAGCGGCTACAAATAAAGAAATTTTGAATGAGATTTTTTCATTAATAAAATAATGGCGCCCTCGGCGGGATTTGAACACGCGTCTCAGCCGTGACAGGGCCGAATTCTAGACCGGGCTATACTACAAGGGCTCAACTATTCGCTCAAAGTTATCAATTTTAAAGTTTCCAGCTACCGATAATCTGTAAAAGACTAAATTATACAGTTTATGTATCTTGGCGGGGTCTATAGCGCAGCCAGGTAGCGCACCGGACTTTTAATCCGGCTGTCGTGGGTTCGAATCCCACTAGACCCGTTTTATTTGATTAATGTTTTGACTTTTTTATTGAGGTTATCTAGTGAGTTTTGTATGGTATTACTTCGTTTTTTTACTTCCTTTTGATACATATCAATTTTTTTCATTCTGTGCGTTACCATTCGTTTTTGCTCTGATATTCCAGATGAACCTTGAGACTTCCTGTCGTGGAGTGAAGACATGACTGTGGTAGATTGTATCAATTTCATCAAAAGTTCCAAATTCACTTTTTCCCTCTTTATCACATTTTTTACCTCTAATTTTGTCAAAGCAGAAATAGATTTACGTGATTTGTGCGCAGCCTTGACTAGCATACCGATAATTTGATGTGATTTCCTAAATGGTATGTCATGGTGAACTAACTTTTCAGCTAGATCAAGAGCTATAAGGTACCCATCCTCCGCGGCCTTTTTCATATTTTTTTTATTTATGATAACTGTATTCAGCATGGATTCCATAATCAATAGAGCAGAGATTACAGTGTGAGATGTATCCCAGAGTGACGGGTTAATCTGTTGTAAATCCCTACTATAACCTGATGGCAGTACTTGTATTGTTGATAGTATAGATGTTAAATTGCCTATTATCTGCGATGTTTTGCCACGAGTTAATTCAAGGATGTCAGGATTTTTCTTTTGTGGCATAACACTTGATGGTGAAGTGAATTCATCAGATAGTTCCAAGAAAGAAAATTCTGAAGTAGACCAAATAGAAAAATCTTTTGAAATCCTACTTAAATTCGTCATTAATATTGCACTTGCCGCAATATATTCAATTGCAAAATCCCTAGTGGTTGTTGCATCGATTGAATTTTCAACAATGCCACTGAATCCTAGCATTTTTCCAGTACTTTGTCTATCAATCATTATGCTTGTGCCACCAATTGGTCCAGCTCCTAATGGATTTTCATTTATCCTACCATATGTCGTGTAAAACCTATCAAGATCCCTGAACAAAGCATCAGCATAGGATAAAAGATAATGAGAGAATAAACCAACTTGAGCTTGTTGAAGATGTGTGTAAAGTGGAATTATAGTTTCTTGATGTTTTTTAGCTAATTTGACAAGTGATTTTATAGTATCTAACAAACATTGACAAATAATATTTGTGTCATCACGAATTTTCATACGAATATCTAATGCTACTTGATCATTTCGTGACCTAGCAGTATGCATTTTTCCTCCTGCATCAATTCCTATCTTTTTGATTAGTAACGATTCTATTAATTCATGAATATCTTCAGAGCTAGATTTCTTTCGAAAATTTTCTTTTTTTAAAAATTCAAGTCCAGTTAGAATCTTTTTTAGATCATTTTTTACGATAATTTTATTTTCATAAAGCATGATAACGTGTGCTTGACTTCCTAGAATATCATACATTGCAATTTGAATATCATCATTTAGTGATGATACGTAATCTAACGTTATCTTTCCCAGATTTTTTCCTAAGCGTGAACGATACATTGAATATACAAGTCAGAATGGCTATATATAGCATAAATGATTTGTCGTTAATGTCTCAAGAGCTTAAACAAATAAGAGTGAAAATCTTTGATAAATTATCTGGTATTGTTGATCCTGAAATTAATACATCAATCACAGAACTTGAATTAATTGACGAAGTTGATATTAAGGATACTAATGTCAAGGTTGATTTGCATCTTACTAGCCCCTTTTGTCCAGCTGTATTTGGGTTTAAAATCTGTCAAGATATACATGATGATCTTTTGAGTATTGATGGAATTGATGATGTCAAAATCAACGTTTCAAACCATTTCATGTCTGAACAGATTAATAATCAGGTAAATAATAGCCCAAATCCACACAAAAAAGCAACAAAAACTGAAGACGATTCTTCTAAATCCTCTGAAGAATAATTATTTTCTATACCCTAACAAATATCCTCTTAGTAGTTGAATTCCCATTGCTGGGTCAACTCCTTTTGGACATACTTGGCTGCATGACCCGGCAAAATGACATCCCCATATACCATGACGCTCATCAATAATTTTAAGCCGTTCGTCTTTGCCCTTATCTCTATTATCTGCAACATACCTATAGGCTTGTGCTAATGCTTGTGGTCCAACAAAGGATGAATCTGTTGCCATCGTTGGGCATGCAGAGTTACATAAACCACATTTTATACATCCAGCAAATTGTATATATTTTTCAACATCCTCTGGAGATTGTAAAAACTCCTTAGTTTCAGAAGTTACTTCAGAATCATCACGAATTATGTATGGTTTTATTCGCTTATGAGTTGCTATGAGCCTTTCAAATCCAACAGCTAAATCGCGAATTATTGGAAAATTATTCATTGGTTCTACTGTTACAGAATCAGAGTCTAATTCAGATATCTTTGTAAAACATGCAAGTTTTGGTTTTCCGTTAATAATCATACCACAAGAACCACATGTAGCTTGTCTACATGAATAACGTACACCTATTGAATGATCATAGTTACTTTTAGCTTCCAAAATTGCATCCAATACAGTAGTCCATCTCTGATAATGCACTTTGAATTCTGAGAATGTAGAAGCAGAATCACTTTTCGGATTAAATTTAGATATTCTAAGAGTTGTTGTTTTGGAAGATGGTTTTACTTTTTCGTATTTTTCTTGTGAGGGTGAGCTACTTGGTCTTTCAAATCCTTTTGGTAATGCTCCATCTTTAGTCATGCTTCCACCATTCCCATGCTTGCCATAATTATTGTTCTAGAACCGTATGCAATAAGAGCAATCATTGCAACCAAACACCCGTATGTAACTGCATTTTCATATGCATTTCCTTGCTTTAGCTCAAGTAAGATTATACGTAAACCATTGAACCCATGGACTGAAATGAGTATTAGCATAGCTTCTAACACTATAGCATAGGGAATAGATTTGTAGTTTGCAATCACACTCTCAAATTCTAGGGAATTTGCGAACCCCTGTGTAATTCTAACCATAATATGAATAATTACAAATCCAACAGCGACTAGAGCAGTCAAATAATGAATTTTCATTATGTGACTTTCACGCATTATATTAGACATCATACATCACTCCTAAACCATACATCATAGCTAATGCGGCAAGACCAATTGAAACATAAATGCAAAGTTTACCTTTCATATTAAGCGATTTTGGTGTATATGGATAATCAGCTCTGCCAGGTTTACCAATTCCAAATCCTGCTTGACCAATCATAAGCCTTATTCCATTACCTGTATGAAATACACACATTCCAATAACTAGCGTCAAGAATATGTGACCTTCTGTTGTTTGTGTTAATTCTAACATAGAATTCCATGCAGCTTTTCCATCAAGCAGATTACTTGTTTCATAAATATGACCAATGAAATAAAATAACAATCCAAGACCAGTTATTCTCATCAACCAATATGCTACACGTTCTATACCATATCTACCAGGATTTGCCATTCCTCTAATACCCTCTTTACGATCTTTTTCCATTAGTATTTCCTCTCAACAGGTTTGTAATTAGTTATTATGACTGGGTGAGTTTTCATAATTGGCTCCTCAGGATTATAATATGCTAATGTATGATGCAAGAAATTTTTATCATCTCTCTTTGGGAAATCAGTTCTTGCATGAGAACCCCGAGATTCTTTTCTATTGATTGCCCCAATTAGAACCACTTCAGCAATTCTAAACATCGAGTCTAATTCCATAACGTTTGAAAAATTAGTGTTGTATTCTTTAGCCTTATCATCAACATGTTTCCATGTCATTGCCTTGAGTTCACGAACTTTCTTTAACCCTTCAACCAAATCTGTTTGATTTCTAAAAACATATGCTTTCTCAGTTAACGTATCGGTAAGTTTTTGTTTTATTTCATATGGATTAACTTCTCCTTTTCCCCTAAAAATTCCATCATATATTCTTCTTTCTTCTGCAAAAACCAAATGATCAGGGAATGATTCTGAGCTTGATTCCTTTTCTATGTAAGTGACAGCCTCGTCAGCCGTAATTTTTCCCCAAACTATACATTCTGAAGTGGAATTTGCACCTAATCTGTTTGAACCATGTATACTAATACATGCGGCTTCGCCAGCTGCCCATACTCCTTTTAGTTCTGAGGCACCGTTTATGTCAGTATGAATGCCACCCATCATATAGTGGCATACAGGTCGAATATCTAACAATTCTTTTGCAGGATCTACACCAGAAAATTTTATTGATATTTCTCTAATGCCACCAAGTTTTTGTTTAATAACTTCATCACCTATGTGTCGAAGATCAAGTTTCATACAATCTACTCCTGTTTCATTTTTGAACCCACGACCTTCATTGATTTCAGTCATAATTGCCCTAGATACTATATCTCGTGGTGCTAACTCCATTAATTTTGATGCATATTTTTCCATGAATCTTTCACCATCTTTATTGATCAGATAACCACCTTCCCCCCTAGCACCCTCTGTTATCAATATTCCAGAAGGCATAATTCCTGTTGGATGGAATTGTACAAATTCCATATCTTTTAAAGCAAGACCTGCACGATATGCCATATCTAAGCCATCAGGTGTTGATGAAAGTGCATACGTTGAGAAACTGTAAATTCTGCCAGCACCACCTGTTGCAATTATCAACGCCTTACCTTTGATTGTATAAAAATTTCCGCTTGATAATTCAATAGCCGTTATGCCCGAAAATTTTTTTCCACTTTGAATAATTGAAGTTACAAACCATTCATTAAGAAATTCTATATTATCAAATTTTTGGCATGTGTCATACAATGTTTGCATTTCAAAAAATCCAACTTTATCTGAAGCATATGATGCCCGAGGAAAACTATAACCCCCAAAAGCTCGTTGGCCAATCTTACCATCCTCTCGTCTGGACCATGGCATACCCCAATGTTCAAGTTGATAGATTTCGTTAGGTATTTCTTTGCAAAGTCGTTCTGCAGCATCTTGGTCTGCCAAAAAATCACTACCCTTTACTGTATCATAAATATGTGATTCAATAGAATCACCTTCATCTGGAAACAATACTGCTGCAGTTCCTCCTTCAGCAGAAACAGAATGAGAACGCATAACTTGAACTTTCGATATTACTCCAATCCGTATTTTGGAATTTCTTCTTGCAGCTTGAATGGTTGCTCTCAAGCCAGCAAGACCAGAACCAACAATTATCAGATCATATTCAAGACTATTTTTCATCCCTAATCTAATATTTTGAATGGATCAATATGTATGTAAATTCTAAAAATCTTGATCTCTATTATTGATAACCTCCAAAAGTATTATATATATCACTAGTGATATCACTAGTGATGATAGGTGACTGGATCCAGCGAGTTGGTAGTTCAATACCAAGAGGTTTTTCACGTTTTTTTATACTCGAATTATTGAAAAAAAAATCGTATACTGGAAAACAAATCATCGATTCAGCTACCAAACAGAGTGACGGAAAATGGAAACCCTCTCCAGGTTTAATTTATCCCTTGTTAGGAAGGCTTCTAGATGATGGGTTAATTTCTGAAGATAAAGATGGAAAGTATAGAATAACAAAAAAAGGTAGAAAAACTACTGATGATCTTCAAACAATCAACGAGATTGTAAAAAATCAATTGGATGTTCTGTTTAGGCTTGGTAGTGTGGGTAGATTTGTCATATTAGATATGCTAGAGCGTCTATCTGTCATTGGATCATTACTAAGTGAGAATGCAGCCAGGATGACTAAAGAAGAGATTGAAAAATATGAAAAATTCTTGAAATCTGAACTAGCTAAAATGGAAAAAATGTCACATGAAAGAGAGAAAAAGATCAAGATAGACTAATCCATAAATAATTCAAAAAAAATATGAATTATGAAAAGTGTGAGGAAACTTCTTCAGGATAAATCAAAGCCATTGGTAATGCCTGGTGTTTATGATGCCATTGGTGCAAAAATAGTAGAAAAAGTTGGTTTTGAAGCCATGTTCCAGACTGGTTATGGAACATCAGCTACCTTGTTTGGAATGCCTGATTATGGGTTCATTGGTTCAACTGAAACTGTTGACAATGCAAGAAGGATTTGTCATGCTGTCTCAACACCAGTCATTGTAGATGCAGATACAGGATATGGAAATGCACTAAGTGTATGGAAACTAGTTCAGGAATTAGAAGAAGTTGGAGCATCTGGGATATTTTTAGAGGATCAAAAATGGCCTAAAAGATGTGGTCATATGCAAGGGAAAGAAGTGATACAAAAGGATGAATATGCTGAAAAACTTCAAGCTGCATTAGATGCAAGAAGTAATAAGGACTTTATTATTGTGGCACGAACTGATGCACGAGCAATAGAAGGGTTAGACAAAGCTATTGAAAGAGGATTATATTATAAGAAAATTGGTGCAGATGCTATATTCATTGAAGCACCAAAAACCATTCAAGAAATGAAAATAATTGGAAAGTCAATTAATGCACCATTAGTAGCAAATATGATAGAGGGTGGTGCAACACCAATAATTTCTAAATCAAAATTACACAAAATGGGATTCAAAATAGTTCTATATCCACTTTCAGTTTTGTTTTCCAATACATATTCAACACTCAAATTGCTGCAAGAATTAAAAAAATCAGGAACAACTAGAAAATTATCTAAACAAATTGTAAACTTTAATCAATTCAACGATATTGTGGAATTATCAAAATATAGAAAATTAGAACAAAAATATAAAAAATAAAAGAAAACAAGTAGAGTTATTTTCTATCTACTTTAATATCAATAGTGGAAACATTTCTAGTTCTTCCATCTTTTGATTCCATTGGTACAGAATCAATTTTGATATCTCCAATACTATATCCAGTATGCTCTGTTTTGCGTGATATGATTTGCGCAACATCTACAGCACGACTAATACTCATACCGCGTGCAACAATGCTAACAGATTTAGCATTTGCCAACTGAATTAATGTAGATGTGACATATGCCATCAATGGTTTCTTTCCGATGTATACAACATCTTGTCTTCTTGGTTCAGTCTTGACTTCAGACTGTACTTCAGTTTTTACTTCAGCTTCAGTTTTTACTTCAGCTTCAGTTTTTACTTCAGCTTCAGTTTTTACTTCAGCTTCAGTTTTTACTTCAGCTTCAGTTTTTACTTCAGCTTCAGTTTTTACTTCAGCTTTTACTTCAGATGGAGTTTCTGTGTTTGTTTCTGTGTTGTTGGTTGACATACTGCCCTGAACATTGGGTATAATTTAAATCAGATCTAAAAATATGAATAATATTCAGAATATTTTTACATCTTACTATCTATAACTAATTCATCATGGATGAATCAAAAATAGATAAAACTGAAATCTCAGAACACACACATACACAAAATCTGGAGATTATCAAAAAAATCATATCAAAACTAGATGATCAGAATATCCAGGTAAGGGGTGAAGCATTTTATTCACTTTTTCTTAATGAAAATGACATATCAGATATTTTGATTGATGGTTTGAATTCAGAAAGTAACAATGTTAAAGGTTTTTTATCTCTTGTTTTAGCAAATAGAGGAGATTCTAATGCAATACCACATGTTGAAAGGTTGATACATGATACTAGTAGTATGGTGAGATCTTATGCTATTGGTGCATTGGCACACCTAAATGCTCAGCAATCAATAAATCTCATCAGAAACTGTTTTGATGATAAAAAAATTGAAGTAAGAAAGAATGCAGTTCAAGCGTTTTTTAAGATGGGAGGTAAAATTTTTGACAATGAAATTGAAAAACTGGGTGAAAATGCAGATGAAGAATTGATATTTCTACTTGAAAAATATGAAAAAATGTCGAATGGACCGGAAGGGATTTGAACCCTTGACCTCACGCATGCCATGCGCGCATCCTACCAGGCTGAACGACCGGCCCATAGAGAAACCATAATTTATTGACCTTTTAGGATTGCTAAATGAATAATAATTTAGGTTAGCCTAAGATTCATCACAATATTTTTAACCATAACGAAGCGGATCAACACCTATGGCAATCGACAAAAAAGCTGTTATCACATATGTTCAATTACTAAAAGAAGATTTAGCAGTTTTTAGACTTGTTCCAAATGATGGTGTAATTCCAAATTATGAAGCAGGACAATTCATTACAGTTGGAATGCCAATACCAAGTGAAGATAATAAAATTATTCGGAGAGCATACTCAATTGCTTCACATCCTGAAAATAAAAAGTATATTGAACTAGTAGTCAGATGGGTTAGAAAACCTTTACCCGGTCGTGTAACAACTGCATTATTTAATGCAGGTGAGGGTGATGAAGTTTCCTGGATTCCACCAACTGGCGCTGCATTAAAAATTAATGAGAAGATGGGTGATGGCAGCAAGGATCAAAGAAGGATTGTTTGTGTAAGTGGTGGAACAGGTATTGCTCCATTCATGAGCTTTGCTAGACATCTTCATGATTTGGGTGATAAAAGAGAGCTTGTGTGCCTTCATGGATCTAGCTATGTTGATGAATTGAGCTATAAGGATGAATTAACAGCGTTAGATCAAGAAAGTTTGGATAGAGGTGCTAACAAATGGAATTTCAAATATAGAGCATCTATTAGTAGACCACAAGAATGGTTCAATAGATCATGGAGTGGTCAAACTGGAAGGGTTGAACAATTTTTAAAACCAACTAGCAGTGGAAAATCTCCTCTTGAGGATCTTGTTGGAGAAAAGGTTACTCCTGATAACACTATATTTTATGTGTGTGGTTGGCAAGGAACAGTTGATGGTGTTTTGGATTACGTAAGACCAAAGGGATTTTTATTAGAAAAAGAAAAAGACAAAAAAGGAAACTTTTCTGTTAAATTCGAATCTTATGGATAAATAGCTAAAAAATAATACTGTTTACTCTGATTATCTTATAGGGACGTGGGTTAGCTTGGTATACTGCCAGCCTCGGGTGCTGGAGATCATGGATTCAAATCCCAATGCTCCTATCAAAAATCAATCATTGAAATATGACCACTATTGAGTATACACATTGAGTATTGCAATATATCTTGCACATTTGAATCCAGTTACAAACGCTCATGTGGAAATTATTGAGGAATTAAAACAAGAAAATAAGGTAGTTGTAATGCCTGTACGTTTTTTAAAAGAAGAACAGGAAATTAATACTAAAAGTTTTCCATTTAATTTTGAAATAAGAAAAAAAATGATTGAATCAGTATTTGGTGATACTGTAAGCGTTTCATCAAACTATTCTTTTCATGCTCCTTTTAAAAAATACTTTCCACCATTGATTTCTCCAAAATCATGGTCATTAAAAAAACAAATTTTACAAGGAATTGAAAGTGATTATTTTACATATACAGGAGATAAGGCTGAAGGTCTTATGCTCAAACTATACAGATTAAATCCAAAGGTTGGGATTAGAAAATCCATCTCTGCAAAAGATGTAAAAAATAACATATACGCAGCAGTTCAAAATAATGATATGGAATGGAAAAAATCTGTTCCTGAGAATATTGCTCGAATAATTAGTGAAAATTGGAATATAATCACAAAATTTGCTTCCGGAGAAGATATGACTACTAGAGTAGCAGGCATGAAATTTCCAAAAGAGGGTTATAATTCAAAATAGATTAATTATAGATTATTTTTCAGATTTTTGTGAAATTTTTGTTTTCTAAGTATGTATGGTTTGATGGTAAGTTTGTACTTACAAATAAAGCTAAAGTCCCGGTGACAACACATGCTATACATTATGGAACATCAATATTTGAAGGAATTAGAGCTTATTGGAATTCAGAAAATTTACATATTTTTAGATTAAAAGAACATGTTAAACGGTTTAGAAATTCAGGAAAATTTTATGATATCACACTAAATTTTTCAGATAAACAAATTGAAAATGCAATAATAAATTTATGTAAAAAAAATAAAATAAAAAAATCGTGTTACATTAGACCATTTTATTTTGTTGGTGATTATGGAATTAATTTGTATGTTACAAAAAAAGCACCAACACATGTATCTATATTTAGTTTTCATTTCGGTGATTTATTTAACAAGAAAGGTATCACTGCAACTATATCAAAGTGGAGAAAATTTAGTGACATGTCAACTCCTACACAAGCAAAGATGGGAGGGAATTATCTAAATTCTATTTTGGCAACACAAGATGCTAAACAAAAAGGGTTTGATGAGGCAATTCTTTTAGATCAACATGGAAATGTAAGTGAAGCTCCTGGTGAAAATATATTTCTGGTAAAAAATAATCAAGTGATTACTCCACCATTAAGTTCCTCAGCACTTGATGGGATTACACGAAAATCAATTATTACTATATTAAAGGATATGAATATCAAAATAGTAATAAGAAAAATTAGAAAAAATGAATTGAATTTAGCTGATGAGGTTTTTCTTTCTGGTACTGCTGCAGAAATCACACCAGTTATTAAAATAAATAAGAGAAAAATTGGCGCTGGAAAAGTTGGAAATATTACTAAATTGTTAATGACTACTTATTCAAACATCGTAATGAATAAAAACAAAAAATACTCTAAATGGTTAACTAGGGTGTATTGATTGAAAATTGTTCAAATAGGTACTGGTGGTTGGGGTAAGAATCATTGCAGAGTTCTTTCAGAACTTGGTGTTCTTTCTGCAGTTTGTGATAAAGACCTGCACCTTGCGGAAGAATTTGGAAAAAAATATTCTGTTAATTTTTATAATTCACTTGAAACATTATTAGAAAAAGAAGAATTTGATGCTGCGTTTATCTGTACACCGACAATCACACATGCAGATATAGCCACAAAATTAATCGAGAGTAAAAAGCATGTTTTTGTAGAAAAACCCCTCACGTATTTATCCGAAGATGGTCAAAAACTTGTAGATATGGCTAATAAAAATAATGTAGTTCTAACATGTGGTTATATTGAAAGATTCAACCCTGCTGTTTCTACGGTAAAAGATTTTCTTACCTCAAAAAAATATGGTGATTTGATTAGACTTGAATTTTACCGAGAGCATAGAATGCCACAACATATCAAAGATGTTGGAATCATTTATGATACTGCGGTGCATGATATTGATACCGCGATGTGGTTATTTGGTAAAACACCAGAAGTTGTTTTTGCTATAGCAGGTAAAATTAATCATGAGCACGAAGATTTTGCTACAATAATGCTTGGTTTCAAAGACAACAAAACTGCCACTATCTCTTCTAATTGGATAACTCCAACACGTGTGAGAAATTTTAATGCTGTTTGTACTGATGGAAGAATATTTTCTGATTTCATTACTCAAGAAATTAGGATTGAGACAGATCATGGTACTGAAAATCCAAAAAATGAAAAAACAGAGCCATTATTATTGGAGATAAAAAATTTTCTGGGTGCAATAGAAACTAAAAATGATATTAAAGTGAAAGCAGAACAGGCTGTTAATGTCACAAAAATTGCTGAAGCTGCACTACTATCTAGTCAAAAAGGGATACCCATTTATCTTGATATAAAATGAACAGAGAGATATTAGAAATACTTGCATGTCCTATAGACAAATTTCATCCACTAGATCTTTTTGAATGTAAAACTGAAATTGAAAAAATAGTAGAAGGAGTGTTATACTGTAAAAAATGTTCGAGATTTTTCCCTATAATAGATGAAATTCCAATCATGTTACCAGATGATCTGAGAGATAAAAAACGTGATCTTGAATTTCTACAAACATACGTTAAACAATTACCGCAAAAAATAGTTAAGGAAGCACTACCATGGCACTTGTGAGGAATTTTGGTTTCTAACTATATTTCTGATAAAGCTAAGATTGGCAAAAATGTAAAGATCTGGCATTTTGCTTATGTTGGAGATAATGTTGAGATTGGAAATGATGTCAAGATTGGCTCCTTAGCACATGTTGATTATAATGTAAAAATTGGAGATAACACGCTCATTGAAGGACTAGTGTACATTCCACCACTCACTAGAATTGGAAAAAATGTCTTCATTGGACCAAGTGCTACATTAACAAATGATCCATATCCTCCTAGTGAAAAATTAATCGGTATAACAATTGAGGATAATGTCATCATTGGTGGTAATGCAGTAATAAAAGCTGGTGTTACTATTGGTAAAAATAGTGTAGTTGCAATGGGAGCAGTCGTTACCAATGATGTTCCTCCTGATACAGTAGTTATTGGTGTGCCTGCAAAGGCAAAATACTCACGACAAGAATATGATAAAAAGCAGAGTGAGTGGAAAAATACTTGAAGTTCTTATCTAAGATTTTAGTTGTGATCTAAAGATCCAATTCTTAAGTTTTGTAAGTATTAAAACCCAGACAAATATCAAAAACATGGCAAGAGATATTTTTACAATAGATGTTATTTTTGGATCAATATCTACAGGGAATGAAATTGGACCAATGAATATTACCATTAAACCACCACCCACCAAAATTAAAATCCACATAGAAAATATGAAAGCATAAATTTTTACTGATATCAAATTTTTACCTCCATAAAAAATGCTGTTATCACTGCTAAAATTCCACAAAACATAGATAGTTTAAAAATTTCGGCACCAATTTGTTTTTCTGATAACGGTAGTTTTGCAACAATTAGTCTCACAAGAGTAATAGGTGCAGTTTTATCATCCGTAGATTTTAATTTAAAATCATCAGTATGTAAAACTGGATTTTTAATTTCCCTATGCTCAACAATTTTTTTAACACTAGTAAGAAATAAGAAAGAATTGATTACTGCTGGTAAAATTGCAATTGCAGAAATTACTTCTACATGACCTACTATGGCAATTACACCATATGTTGAACCTAATACCAATGCACCTGAATCTCCAGGAAATATTTTACTTGGAAATTTATGATATTTATAAAATCCAAGAGAGGCAAAAGCCAAACATAAACTTGCTATTCCAATTTCATAATTTTGCATAATAAATAATGAAATTGCTAATGCAAAACTTGCGATTGTAACAACACCACTAGCTACGCCGTTAAGAACATCAATGGAGTTAATTGTATTTCCAGTAATAGGAATCATAAAAACTACTAATGCCAAATATAACGATGGTATTTGAACTGAACCAAATAATGGGAAACTTAGGTTTGAATCATAAGATCCCAACAAAAGTATTGGAGCAGCACAAAATGCCAATGCGAGAGGCTTGAACCAACCTCCCATTACTTTTCTATCATCTACTAATCCAACACAAAATCCCAAAATAGACACAATGATCACAGCCAAAATCTCTGAAATTGGGAAAAAGGCATACAAGGCGATTTCTGCTGCAACAAGTCCAATAACTATAGGAATACCTCCCGGTCTTGGAATCATAACATCGCCTTTTTTGTTTACGTCCTTTACCGTAAGATTTCTGCTTGCTAATGCTTTAATGAAAATCGGGGTTAAGCCATATACTGAAAAAAAAGCAATGGATGAAACGATTATAGCTATGATTATTTGTTCTTGCAATTATCTTACCTTTTCTATCTGTGACTTGATACTTTTTGCAATAGTCATACCAATTTTATCTATTACTGCTAATTTATCAAGTGAAATATCTCTCAAAGATTGACGATCTATTAGCTTTTCATGGTACAAAATTTTTGCACGTACACGCCCTACATTTTTGATTTCTACTAATTCAAGGTATTTTTCTGGAACCCCGTATCTAATTCGCTTTCTAATAATATCTAATTCATCAACAAGAATTTGATTTTTCCAATATCTAGCAATTTCTCTAAAAGCATATACTAATTGCATGGAATTTTGCTGTATATAGTAAATATCACCTGGCTCAGCATCAAAATTTTTAGACATATCAGAAAAAGTCATGGCATCAATCCAATAATGAAGAATTAGCAGACTCTTAAAACAATCATCTTCTTGAAACTTTTGTCCCGTGTATAATTTTTCATGTTCATTTTTGATTATGATTTCATTCATCTCATATGGGATTTGTGGGTAAAATTCAGGAAGATTAGTAATCATATGTAATATACCAAATGTATGTTTAGCACCTTTAACATAATGTTCAATGTAACCAGTTATTTCGAATGCGGTTTTGGGATCCAATCTTAACCAGAAAACTTTCTCGCCAAATGGTGTAGGTTTGAAACTATCTTCCCCTGTAATTATATCATATTCTTTTAATTTTTCTAGTTGAGATGAAATTTTTTTTTCTAAATTATCATCATCGTTGATTTGATAACCACCAAAAGTGTGAGAAAAGAATTTGTTAATTTTTTCTTGTGATACTGCA
>Ga0257109_1000298_pt1 | contig 15495 bp, 9 predicted proteins | sample LP_taG_8_FD_191566 | JGI IMG/M metagenome (GOLD analysis project Ga0257109, IMG submission 191566) | Marine microbial communities from Northeast Subartic Pacific Ocean, Canada - LP_J_2011_P26_2000m | ecosystem: Environmental > Aquatic > Marine > Oceanic | place: Canada: Northeast Subartic Pacific... | reverse complement strand
TACAAAATCTTGAAGCGCTAGAATTTTTGAGTGAATACCATCATCAGTTACACATCATGATTGGTGAAGAAGAGGGTGATGGTGATAAAGCATACCAAGAGTTTTCCAGAAAAATTAGGAAACTGAATAACCACGAATTATTACCCGTTAAGTCAGTGTTTTACAAGATTGAAAAGTTTAGTATAGCCTCAGAACCAGTCTTAAAACTTGATTACTTGATTGATTACTATCATTCGGGATTATCCTTACAAGTAGAATCGATATTACGAGGTCATGGTTATCTTAAAACCTTTCCAATTGGTTCTGCTCTAGTTATCTATGACAGATTGCAAGCTGATTAATAGAAAAAACTTAATAAAACAAATATAACATCTAGATCGCAATATTGTAATTTTGCTTGATGTATATTTCAGGCATGAGATCTTTAGCAATATTTTTTGCATTGTTACTATTCTGGTCTTGTGAAGAGGATAAGGGTGATAAGTCTGCCCCGGAGGTATCGATTGTATCGCCAGCAAGTGGCAGCACTGTAAATGAGATCGTGACTATCACATGTGAGGCAACGGACAATGAGGAGGTTGAGTTTGTCCAGTTCTTCGTGAATGATAGTCTGGACAGTTTTCTTGTTTCCAAAGAGCCTTATATATTTGAGTGGAACACAATTAGTATGGAAAATGGTACCTATTCGATCAATGCTGTAGCACAAGATGTAAATGGCAACTCTGCAGAAAGCAGTCCGATAAGCCTAACGGTTGATAATTCATTATCCATACCTAATAGCGTCGAAATCGAAAACATTAGCTACAGCCTTAGCCAGATTACGATTCTTTTCGGGCAGTCAAAAGAAGATGATTTTAAGAGCTATACACTATATGTTTCAGAATCAGCAGGTAGCAGTGATATGGTTGAGATCGGACAGATTACCGAGCAGACCGACACAGTATTCACCACCTCTGAGTTTGACCCAACACAGCAGTCATGGTATTTTGTGATGGTCACAGATATTTATGGATATTCAGTATTAAGCACTGGTTACAGCGTATTAGATGGACACCCAACTGTTCCAATATTACAAGTTCCTAGATACAACAATGGTATACTGAGGTTTTCATGGTCAATCAGCCCTGACACTGACTTTCTTAGGTACCATCTCTATTCATCAACCTCAAGCGATATGTTTGGAAAAACTATTATTGTGACTAACGCAGTTAAGAATGACACCACTCACTCTTTGGTGCTTAATCTAACCGATCCTCTAAAGTACTATCAAATAATCGTAGAGGATCACTGGGGCTTTTTTAGTGAGAGTAGCATAGTCCAGGCAAACATGCCATTTACGATGATAAAGAACTATGGCGGTACCCAGAATGAGCGTGGATACTCGGTGAAACAAACCTCAGACGGAGGATATGTGATAGTTGGCTCGTCCACGTCTTATGGCGCCGGAGGGTCTGACTTGTGGATCTTAAAGGTAGACGGCTTGGGAGAGTTTTCCTGGTCAAAAACATATGGAGGGCAGGGAAATGATATTGGCAGGGATATTACGCAGACATCAGACGGAGGATATATTATCACCGGCTATACCAAGTCATTTAGTAGTGGAGGGGATATGGATCTCTGGCTCATTAAGACTGATGCGAATGGTGAGAGCTGTCTATATAGCGATGGAGGTACCTGTTCAGAGAATTCTTCAAAGTGGATTAAATCTTTTGGGACAAGTGGGAATGACTATGGGAACTCTGTGCAGGAAACTTCAGAAGGAGACTTTATTGTCGCAGGTAAAAGCGGACGCATACCATCTGTGTTTGTGATAAAAACCAATTCTTCAGGCGAAAAAATATGGGAAAATTTATATGGTACAGGCCCTGGTGACAGGGCACAGTATATTATAGAAAGACAGGATCTAGGATTTTTAATCGTTGGCAAAGAAAATGCAAACAATGTAGACGATAAGCTCTGTCTTATTAATATTGATACAGATGGAGCAGAAGTGTGGCACAGTCTTTATGGAGGAGGAGGCGCTGACGGCGGTAACCACATAAGTGAAGTATCAGGCGGTGGATATATTATAGCTGGTGCAACAAAATCATATGGCAACGGAAATTGGGATGATTTGTGGCTTGTGAAAACAAGTACCGGAGGTTCGATGGAGTGGCAAAAAACGTTTGGCGGAAGCTATACAGAGACTGGAAACTATGCGCATGAAAAGGATGCAGGAGGATTTATGGTTACCGGGTCTACTGAGTCTATTGGCCAAGGGTTGTACGATATATGGGTTGTGAGCACGGACTATACCGGGAATGAAATTTATAGCCAGACTTTTGGCGGGAGTATGGATGATAAAGCAATAAGAGGAGCAAGGGGCAATAGTGGAGAACTACTTATTATTGGATACACAGAATCTTTTGGGAATGGCGGTGAGAACGTACTATTTATTAAGATCGATCCAAATTATCAACCTTAATGAATATACTATTCTTATTCTTTTTTATTATAATCTTTTCATCTACTGGGTGTATCGGTCCGTTTAAGAAACAGCCGAAGCCAGATCCTATTCCTGAACCGGTCGTTATTATGCCTCCTGCGGTTTCAATGGAGTGGAATAAAATAAGTCCTATATATTCAGATAAGAACCAAATAAGAGAGCTACTTGGTTCCCCTGGTTTTGTTGATAAGCATAAGACAGGAGAAGACTGGTACTATAGTTATGCAAGAAGCATTGACTATGCCGTGATTAGTTTTCCAGTATCGGGCCACCTAGTTAACCAAGTACAGCATGTGCGCTATCCGGAGTGGAAATAGTTTTATCAGATTTATATAAGATTTTGTATTTTTTGTAGTTATTATATAATCCATAGAGAAAAATATGTTCATAATAAAGAAAATTGTTGTTATTGGCTTTGCCTTATCTTTCTTAGTTGCTGAGCCTGTTGAACTATCCAGTGGGTTTTACCACAGCACAAATAATAAAGACTCTATTGTTGTAGATGCCAGCTCAGATAGAGTAGAGATAGAACTATCCAGCGGTTCAAAATTGAGGTTTGACTTTGAAAACGGTCAGTATAAAATGCAAAACCTATCTGGAGATGGATATACAGCGCTCAATGTTTTGGGTGAAGATAAATTTCAACTAAACTATGATCACCAAGAGAACACTAGCTCTCAAATAAATACATATGTTCTTTATAAACGTCCGGGGCTTTTAATTAAGATTATCGCAGCACTTGTTGCGAGTGCGCTCATGTTTTCAATTTTTCAGTTTTATCTGAAGATTAATAAGGTTTGGAAGCGTAGAAAAATTTCTGAGGTTGCTAATAGTATCTCTATTGTTGCCTCACTTTTGGGGTTTGCTACCCTTATTCCATTTTTACTAAATAGTATTTTAATCAGTGCAGACTATCCATCAGCTGTGAAATATGTTCTCGGTCTAATTCTTGCAACAGTGTTTACGCTTATCAGCATGGGATATTTTGTTGAGGAAAACCGTGATAAAAATTTCTTTACACTTTTATTGGATGCGCTAGGAGCGGAGAAAAGTGAGTCAACCGATCTATTAAGCGCGATGCTCCGACCCCATGGTGCTACAAAGATTATTGAGATACTCACTCAGCTTGCTGCTATTGATGATGATATCGCTCAGGAAGAAGTAGACCTGATAAATGATTTTGCAGAAAAATGGCATATTAATATACCGGATATAAAAATCGGAAAACCTGAGAAAGCAACAAACCTTATTGATCTAAAAGAGCTCGTACAGTCATATCTGGATGAAAAGCCTGATGTTGAGGTAGCACAAAACCTGGTAGACCTTATCAACATGATGGCTGAGGCAGATGATGAGGTCACAGAAGAAGAGGCAATGGCAGTTGGAGAGTTTACCGGAATGATAGCCCACTATGTAAGTATGGAAGAGGGTGGCTCAATCGATGCGTTTGAGGTTGTTATTGTGCCCCAGAATGATGAGCAAACAGAGGCAGTTAGAGAGCTTATTCCAAACATTGAATCAGTAAAAAAACGTGGCGGAATTATTTTTATTGTAGGAACCTTTTACTCGGAAGATTATGCCAACGCAGTTTGCTCTAAATATATCTCCCTTGGCTTATTTACTAATGCACTTAAAGTAAAGATTGAATCATAGAATATTGTTAATTACTGGTATTTATTTCTTCTGGAGCATTTTGCTTTAGGTATGATATAGCATCCTCGTCAGTTAGAAATTCTGCTCTACCTGGTTTGTTCTCGTTCTCTACGGCTAGCAAAATAAGTTTTGTTTTATCATCTTTAATAAAATATTCTAGCAGATTATCACCAGTCAGCGTAGTTGTACCAAAAATTTCCTCTAAATCTATTTTTATATTTCCTATTCCATTGTAGGATCTGTAGATGATTTCTATGCAGGTTTGTTTTTCTCCGTTTTCTAGGTCAAAGTCAAAATCATAAGCAACGCCTAGGTAAGAGTGGAGGTTGTTCATCACAGTATAAATATCATCGTCACTTAGGCTTGGTCTAAATATAATCATTCTGTTTGCGTATCCATTTAAATAATTTTCTAATTTACTTGTTGTGACGCCATCCGAGTTTGCCTCAATAATATCATGTTCAGTACTTATTAACTTTTGTTGCTCTGGTTTTAAACGAATGTCCTTTATATACTTGTTCTTTTTTTGGTCATGGGTTCCGGTAAATGTTAGCACGTGTTTAAAATATCCAGGCAAGAAAATATTGCTCAAATATCCACTAGAAAAGGTAAGTATTATGTCACCTGGTTTTAGAGATTTTCTTAGACTTCTTTTTTGTCTGCGGCTAAATGTTATACCATCAACCAGCGGCATTCTTATGTCTCCAGTGAGAGTAAATAAAAATTCCTGGATCGCTTTTAGTTGTCCTCCTGCGGCATTGATCATATCATTAACTGTTTCTTCGATCGTGGTAACCTGCATGATATCCGCTGCCTCTAGCGGGAGTATTGTGTATTTATCTATAATAGTTTTTTTATGGTTAATGTAGGCAGAGCTGAGCTCTGTGGTCGTTTTTATTAACTCAATTATGATTGTATCAAACTCAGATGTGTCATAGAGTTGGTTATTATCATTTATTTGCCGTTGGTAGAACTCATGTGCAATATCAAGATTATTTATATAATCCGGATTGGTGAGATTATTTATTATAAAGTCTAAACCGCCTCCTTTTATCTCTGTTCGAGGGTATTCTTCATTTAGTTTATCGATCAGTAATGGTTTACCCGAAGTGTTTAAAATAAGTTCAGCGCTATATTTATAAATGGTCAGTGTTGCACAGTATCCAAGGATAAAGGCTTGGACGTTATTTTTTGTATATTTTGATCTATTCGAAAAATCTTTGTAAGCGTTTACAATATCAAGCAATGATCTTGTGCATAGCGAATAACGAAAATAAAGTCCCTCAATCTGATCATATTGTTTATTGCTAAAGTACTCATTGTTATCTTTTTTGATAGGACTGATATTTGAAAGTTCGGTTACAGTTTTTTTAAGTACAGCGTCAAATGTTTTGATGTGATTAAAATCATCTTCTGGTGTCCAACGCTGTGCAAAAATAGCCTCAAGAAAAAGAAAAATACTTACGGTAAGTATTATTTTTATTGGAAAGTATCTGTCCATAAAGAAAATTATTTTTAGTCCAAAAACCTGATTATAATTCTTTAAGATCTTTTAGAAGCTGTTGTAGCATGTCTTTTGCGTCTCCAAAAACCATGATAGAGTTATCATAACCAAAGAGCTCATTCTGAACCCCAGCGAATCCTGTGTTCATCGTACGTTTGTTGATAATAACTGTTTGGGATTTGTCAACGTCTAATATTGGCATTCCATAGATAGGAGAGGAAGCATCGTGTCTCGCTGCAGGGTTTACAACATCATTTGCACCAATTACTAGAGCAACATCACAGTCCTCAAACTCATTGTTTACCTGATCAAGATCTTTTAGCTGATCATAGGGTACGTTTGCCTCTGCGAGTAATACATTCATGTGACCAGGCATTCTGCCTGCTACGGGGTGGATCGCGTACAATACTTTTTTGCCTTTTCCTGATAGATAGTCTGCGACCTCGCGCATAGCGTGCTGAGCCTGGGCAACGGCTAAGCCATAACCAGGGACGACAATAATCTTATCTGCTGTGTCAAATATAATGGCAGCTTCTTCAGTAGAATAACTCTTAATATTTATCTCTTTTGCCTCACCGTCTGAACCTAAATCCTGTTCCAGACCAACAGCACCAAATATTACGTTAGCCAGAGACCTGTTCATCCCTTTACACATAATATTTGTGAGAATCAATCCAGATGCTCCAACCAGTGCTCCTGAAATAATCAGTGCATTATTGTCTAAGATGAACCCTGTAGAAGCGGCGGCAATACCGGAGTATGAGTTTAACAGAGAGATCACTACAGGCATGTCTGCTCCCCCGATTGGGATTGTCAGTGTGATTCCGATTACAGCTGAGAGGGCAACGAGCGTATAAAAAATATTAAAATTTTCGGGAAATAATACTATATATACAGCTAAACCGATTACAGAGATTGCTAGCAGCCCATTTAATAATTGCTGCCCAGGAAATACGATCGGCTTACCGCTAACAAAACCCTGTAGCTTACCAAATGCAATAAAACTACCAGTAAATGTTAGAGTGCCAACAAACACTGATAAAGAAATAGTAGAAAGACTAAACAAGGATAATGCATCACTGGGATTAATAAACTCTGCTGCAGCAACAAGAGCAGATGCGATACCTCCAAAGCCATTAAAAATAGCGACCATTTGCGGCATCTGGGTCATTTCTACTCTTACAGCAAAGAAAGCCCCAATGATTGAGCCAATGATAATTCCTATGCCAATTAGTTCATAACTAAGGTTTTTACTAACTACTAGTGTTGTGATGACGGCAATAACCATTCCCAGTGAGGCAATCAGGTTTCCACTTCGGGCTGTTCTTGGGTGGCTAAGTTTTTTTATTCCAAAGATAAATAAGATCGAAGAGAGTACGTATAATATGTTTTCCCAGTGCATAAGGTTTTATTTCTTTTTAAACATTTTTAGCATTCTGTCTGTAACCATAAAACCTCCTACAACATTTATTGTGGCAAAAATCACTGAGGCAAGACCAAGCCAGGTACCATAATTTCCATCAATTTTTGTTGATATTATTGCGCCAACAATCGCTATTCCTGATATTGCATTGGAACCGCTCATTAGCGGCGTGTGAAGAGTGGGCGGAACCTTTGTGATAATCTCTATGCCCACAAAAACGGCAAGAATAAATACAGTGAGAATATTAATATCCATTTACTGATCCTTTAGAATGTTTTTAGTCGCCTCGTGGGTAATATTACCATCATGAGTGTAAGTTGCTCCAGCGATAATCTCATCATCCATGTCTAGGTTTAGACCATTATCATTTGTCATATGATGGATCAGGGCTGCTATATTTTTCGCATATAGTTCGCTTGCATGAATGGGCATGGTAGCAGGTATGTTAGAGGTTCCATCTATAACTACCTGATGATGGTTAACGACAGTATCTTTTTCTGTGAGCTCACAGTTTCCACCATTCTCAGCAGCAAGGTCCATGATTACCGACCCAGGCTTCATGATCTCTACAACATCCTTATCAATAAGTATTGGCGCTTTTCTGCCTGGTATGAGTGCAGTAGTAATGACCATGTCTGCCTGGGATATATGCTCACGTATCAGTAGTTCCTGCTTTTGCTTGTATTCATCGGAAGTTTCTTTTGCGTATCCTCCTTCTCCGACACCATCATCGGACTCTGATTCTACTTCTATAAACTTAGCTCCAAGAGACTCTACCTGTTCTTTTACTTCTGGCCGCACGTCAAAGGCTTCCACCCGGGAACCTAACCTTTTAGCAGTGGCTATTGCCTGCAGTCCAGCGACTCCTGCACCTAGGATGAGCACTCTTGCGGGCCTGATTGTACCAGCAGCGGTCATCAGAAGTGGCATGTATATCCCCATGTGCACAGAACCCATTAAAACAGATTTATATCCAGCAATATTTGCCTGAGAGGATAGTGCGTCCATTTTTTGGGCCAGAGTAGTTCTTGGTATAAGGTGCATTGAGATTCCGGTTATGCCAGCCGACGACATGGTTTTAACCTTTTCTATATCCATAGTAGGTTGAAAAAAAGATACGCATACCGTTCCTTTTGCCATAAGATTAATTTCTTCTATACTGGGAGGTGCTACTTTTAAAATAATATTTGCTCCTTTAAACAGCGGTTCTTTTGAAGACACTATATCAGCGTTAACACTTTGGTAGTCTTTATCATTGAAAAAAGATTTATCTCCTGCGCCTGACTCTATTCTAACGGTATAGCCTGCTTTGATAAACTCAGCGGCTGAATGGGGTGTAGCAGCGACTCGGCTTTCATTAGCTTCTATTTCTCTGGGGACAGCTATTATCATAAAAAATTATTCATTGAACGATCGAAAAGTTAGTAAAAAAATTTATAGGAACAATTGTCAAAGAGTTAAAAATATTTAATTAAGTTCTGGGCCTTTATAAATGAAATTTAGAAAAATATTTACATTATTCACCCTGGCACCAATCGCAGGTTATTCAACATTATTACAGGTTCCTGAACAATATGGTACCATACAGTCAGCTATCAGTGCATCCATTAATCAGGATACGGTAATGGTGTCTCCCGGCTATTATCAAGAGAACATCAGTTTTAATGGAAAAAATATTGTCGTGACATCCACTTACCACATAGAACAAGACTCTTTGATCATCGGCTCTACCATTATTGGTGGCAACAATAATGGTTCCGTAGTATTGTTTGCAGAGGGTGAGACAAACTCAGCCGTGTTACAGGGTTTTACTCTTCAGGGTGGAAACGGTAACTATGCTGATCCTGATGAGAATGGGACTTTCTATACTTATGGAGGTGGAGTCTATTGCAAAGGCTCAAGTCCTGTTCTAAAGGATTTAGTTATCACAAATAACACTGGAGATGAAGGAGGCGGAGGAGGAATTTTCTGTTACGAAGCGTCTCCAACTATTAGTGGATGCATAATATCAAACAATACGACGGATGATGTGGGTGGCGGATTATACGCGAGGAACGAATCAAACCCTACTATCATCAATACTAAGTTTATTGGAAACGAGGCTGATTTGGGTGCCGGCTGTTATATCCGGAGTGAGTCAGTACCTTCTTTAACGGGGGTAGATTTTAACTCTAACGTTGCCGCAAACTCAGGAGGAGGGATTGTGCTAAAGGATAATGCGGACGCGATAATGGACCATGTCACAATGGTTGAAAATATTGCTGAGGGACTCGGTGGAGGCATCTATATCAATAACGCAGACCCTTCTATAGACTATGTTCTTATATCTGGTAATGTGTCTAGCGCTGGTGGTGGGGTATATGTTAGAAATAATTCTGATCCTATTTTTAATCATGCTACCGTTGCCTACAACACATCAGGGTTTGAAGGAAGTGGGATTTATCTAAGAGATAATTCAAATCTTTTAGTGACGAATAGTGTTTTATGGGGTAATGGTAATGATCAGGTTTATTTTAGAGACAGTGGTGATGATGTTTCCTTAAATATTTCCTACAGTCTGGTGGAAGATGGGCAGAGTGGAATAGACGTGAATAATAATGGCTCTCTAGACTGGGGGCTTGGCATGCTGCAGAGCGAACCCTATTTCTGCAATGGGGAGGGAGGTATTTTTAGCCTTCGTGAAAACTCTCCGTGTATAACTGCAGGTGATGACGGTGAGTTTATTGGATGCTATAGTGTTGGCTGTGGTCCAATAAATACTGGTCCGGTGTGGTATGTTGGTGAGCTAGGAAATGATTCAAGTGATGGTTCTCTGGACACGCCCTTTTTGACTATACAGAGGGCTGTAGATGCTTGTACAGATGGAGACACAGTAAGGATTAACCCGGGTAGTTATATTGAGTCTGTAGATTTTAACTCAAAGGATATTGTTCTTGAGTCTAGAGCATATGAGCTGGTAGATGCTGCTCTGATTAGGCAGACAGTAATAACATCTGGTGCTCTTGGCGGTTCATGCATAGAACTTATTGGACAGGATGCAGCTAATCTTGAGATCAAGGGGATTACTTTTTCTGGTGGACAGAGCCAAATAGGCGGCGGCATCTATGTTGAAAACTCGTCTCCAAAATTGACTGGTATCATTGTAGAGAATAATACAGCCGAGGTTGGTGGTGGAGTTTACCTAAATCAGTCTGATGTAGAGCTTGATGGTGTTATAATCAGGAATAATGGCGCAAACTTTGGCGGTGGCTTGTATGCAACTGGCTCAAGTATTAGTCTAGTAAGCGTCTCTATTGACTCTAACATAGCATACTGGGGTGCGGGACTATATTCTGAAAATTCCAGCTCTAACATTGAAAAAACTAATATCAGATTTAACCATGCTTTTATCGAGGGTGGAGCGTTATACCAAAATGGAAATAATCTTACTATCTCAGAGACTGCTATAACGAGCAACACGGGCCTTGATTTTGGCGGAGCATTAGTCTGCTATATGGGAATTATGGACCTGGACAGGTGTACGGTTGCAGGAAACATTGCTAACTATGGTTCTGCGTTTAATCTTAGAGAAGCTGTTGTTACCGTTTCAAACTCTATTATCTGGGAAAATGGTGAGAACACGGTCTACTCATCATCAGGAAGTCAGGCCAGTATGTTTAACCTAGGATATACAAATTTTTATGGAGGGGAAAATTATTTATCTAATAGTCCAAGTATTATTCTAGACTGGGGAGATGGTAACCTGAATACTGATCCTTTGTTTTGTAACCCCGCAGAAAATGATTTTGCGCTGCAAGAAGGCTCGGTTTGTCTATCGGCCAGTGACACATTTGGAACAATAGGTGCATTTACTGGAAATTGCGGGCAGCAGCTTAGTGTTGATCAGATAGCGTTGCCAACAGGGTTTCATCTGCATCAGAACTATCCTAATCCGTTCAACCCAGTTACTAAGATCAAGTATAATGTTATTGAGCCAGGGGTAGTGACTATTTCCGTATTCTCATTATCGGGCAGATGGATAGTAGATCTGGTTCATAAGCACCATGTTATAGGAGACTATTCTACTGTCTGGAATGGCCAAGATTATTTAGGAAAAAAGGTTTCATCTGGCGTTTATATCTATAGAATGAAATCAAATGAGTTTATCAGAAGCCGAAAAATGCTACTGTCTAAATGATCATTCTAGCATTATCCTAGCCTGATTTAAATAAAAATATAACTTTATCCTCTTTAATCAGATTTTATACTTATATTTAGTGCTACATGTCGAGAATATAGTGAGCAACAATAAATACATAGTTAGCACATTTATACTAGCTTGTAGCCTTGGCGCCACAAATCTTGGTGATTTTGTTGGCTATTGGGAAGGAACAGAGTCATTATCTAGCCCGCCTATGAGCTACGAGGGCAGGGCGGCCTATATCTCTTTTAGACACAATGCTAATCTGGAGGAGAATCTTCTTTATACTTCTAACTTAGACTTCATATACAATGGTTATCTTGACTGGGCACCACACCATTTTACCTATAACAAATCAGAGAATCAGGTTACTTTTGAGAGAAGATTTACCACGCCATTAGGGATACTTGGCAGTCAAGAATTAGTATATAATATTATAGAAAATGATGGTGATAGGATATCCCTTGAGTTTATATCAGAGGATGGGCTTACAACACACACCCTAAATATGAGCCTAGCCATACTCTCAAATGGGCCAGAGATATTTCCTCAGACAGTAAGCTTAGAGCCAAACTACCCGAATCCTTTTAACCCGTCTACTTCCATTCCAGTTACAATATTAAGCAATACTTATACCAGGCTTAGTGTTTATAATTCTAATGGAAAGCTTGTCAAAGAAATTCAAAACGGCTTACTACAACCGGGTCAGTATATATTTAAGTGGAATGGCACAAATGATAAAAATATGACTGTCAGTGCGGGAACCTATATCTATAAACTTTCTCATGGAAATAATACTATAGCAAGAAAAATGATTTTACTTAAATAGCGATATCTCCACATATCCTTATTCCCGTTATTTATGAAAAAAATAATAGTTTTATTTATTGTTACTGTATCTGTCCAAGCAACCTGGCTCAGAGACATCCCCCAAGAAATAACCCAGTCAGATGGAACGGCCATTAATTGCTTTGCATCTGGAGATCAATATGCACACAGGCTGCACGATAGGAACGACTATACGATCGTATTAAATCCTGATGATGGAGATTTCTACTATGCAGAAAGATATGGTGAGAAACTTAGGCCATCATCACACAAGGTGGGTACTGTAGACCCAATTAATACAGATTTAACGCCGGGCGTAAATATTGGCAAGAGTGTATATGCTGAAAAAAAAGAATACTATGATCAAAATATGTCATCCCGAAATGGGCGTGATGCTCCGACCTCAGGAAATTTGATTCAGTTAAATATATTTATACGTTTTGCTGATGATCCAGATTTTCCAAATGATAGAGCGTATTATGATGTTCCCTTTAACTCGCGTACGGAACCATCGATCAGAGATTATTTTCAAGAGGTTTCTTATGATGCCCTTACGGTAGATACCTATCACTATCCGCCAAGTCTTTTTGGTGAAAACAACTCATATGTTGATGAACACAACCGTGGTTATTATAGCCCAAACTCTGCTTCTAACCCTGAAGGATATGAGACAGAAGATGAGAGGACTGAGAGAGAGCACACGCTTCTGGCCAATGCTGTAATCGCTATTCAAAACAGTGTCTCGGAAAATCTGGACATTGACCTAGATGATGACGGAGACGTTGACGCTGTCTCTTTCAGTGTTTATGGTAATGTAGACGGTTGGGCAGATCTGCTGTGGCCACACCGTTGGTCGCTCAATTCTGAGACTGTTTACATTAATGGTTTCAGGGTAAATGACTACTCTTTTGAGCTGACAGAGAGCTCCTACTTTACTGTCGGTGTGCTCTGTCATGAGTTTTTTCATGTACTCGGTGCACCAGACTTATATCACTATGATGGAGGAGATGCTCCTAACGCTGTTGGCGGATGGGATGTGATGGAGAGCACGGCAAACCCACCACAGTATATGAGTGCTTTTTTGAAATGGAAATATGGAGCCTGGATACCAGATATTCCTGAGATAACATCCACCGGTGTTTATACGCTAAACCCGCTTCAGCAGCAGGATAGTGTAGCCTATAGGATTGCGTCACCTAATAGTGAGACAGAATACTATGTTGTTGAGTATAGGGTAAAAGAAGGTACCTATGACTCTAACACGCCTGGAGCGAGAGATGGTCTACTTGTTTATAGGATCAATACTGAGGCAGGAAATGGAAATGCTCAGGGCCCGCCCGATGAGATCTATGTCTACAGGCCGAATGGTACTCTGACACAGAATGGCAGCTTTAGCACCGCTCCTTATAATGCAACCTGGTCACACACACAGCTTAATGACTTTACAAACCCTGAGCCGTTTTTGTATAACAACGGCAACGGAGCACCAGGCGGACTTAATATTCTCAATGTTAGCGAGGCAGGAGAGACAATCTCTTTTACGGTTTCTATGGGATCACCCTCAATGGATCTTGATCCAGAGTCCGTATCATTTAACATGGCTCCAGATGAGTTTAGCGTGCAAACGGTAACGCTCACAAATGATGGGGACGAGGCTACCTCGCTTATGTTTGATGTTGTCGCAGCCAGCCTCCCATTTCAGAACCCGGTTGGCGGTCCAGATGGGGGAGGATATTTCTGGTCTACCTCTGATTCAGAGCCTATCCTAAGTTATAATTGGATTGACATTGAAGGTATCGGAACCCAGGTGCAGTTTCCTAATAACGATGATGCACCTGCTGCTGTTAATATCGGGTTTGATTTTCCATTTTTTGAGAGTCAATATTCTCAGTGCGTGATAAACCCAAATGGTTGGATAGGTTTTGGAAATGATAATTCCGGTTGGAACAATTTAGAGTTGCCAAATCCTTCTGCGCCTAGGCCAGCGATTATGGCAATGTGGGACGATCTTAACCCGCAGAACAATAATGGCAACACATCAGCATCTGGAAATGCCTATTACTATAGAGACCCCGCTGGTGATTATTTCGTTGTCTGGTATGATGATGTTGTCAGGTGGCAGGGCACAGCTAATCCTAATTATGGTGAGTTTGATTTCCAGGTTGTACTATACCAGGATGGTCGTTTTGATCTTAACTATAGAGAAATGATTGGAGACGTAGGCTCAGCAACTATTGGCTATCAAAATGCTGCCGGAAATGCTGGAACGATGATCGCATACAACCAAAATTTCATTCAAAATAATCAAAGTATTTTTATTGCAAATGCAACCACGCCAGAGTGGCTTACGGTCGGCACACAAACAGGAGAAATGAGTGGACTCTTGCCTGGGGGTCAGTCTTTCGACATCTCGCTAATGGTAAACACAAACGGTCTCTCTGTGGGAAGCTATTATAGTATGTTAACAATCGTGTCTAGCCAGGTAGATCCTGCGTCAATACCAATTGCTCTTACTGTATCTGGCGAGAGTAATTCACTGGCTCTTCCATTTATTGACATCAGCGGGTCTGAGACAGGTATAGTCAATCTTCCAGCAACAGTAGACCCTTTATTTTCTGCTGTCGCTGAGCGTTATACTCACATACTTGCTCCAAATGGTGGGACAATACCGATTCTTGCTCAGAGCAATATCACAGACAGGCAGTTTATACATGTGCGCAGCATCCTAAATGAGTATATCACAAACGTGCCTGGAACTATCTGGGGCAATAACAAAGATCCCGTTGCAAACGCGCTTGCACTTAGTAACGCAATATTATTATTACTAAACGATGAGTCCGAGTATGAAAACCCGGATCTTGAGGCACTATTTGATGCGGGTGCAAATGGTCAGGATCTTCTTGCGACTGAAATATTTCCTGAGGGTTCTGATGAGTATATGAACAGTTCGTTGCGAGATGCTTCCTATGAAGAGATTTTACATTTTGTACATGGTTTCGGCATACAAAATGCTTTTCCCTCGATGCAGAGTGCAATTATCCAGTCAATGAACTACTCAATAAATAATAATAATTATATCCCACTGTCAGATTTGCCTGAAGAGGATTATGATGAGGAGTATTTGGCGATGGCGCTGGAATCGTATTTTGGATTGTGGGCCCATGATCCAGAGGGTGAACACTGGGCTGGTGGTCATGAGTATCGGTATATTAATCGTCAGGAGATGATGGTTGGTGATCCGCAGGGGTTCAACATAATCAAGGAGTTTTTTGGAGAAAACTGGAGATATACCGCTGAGTTACCGCCTGAGTTTGATGGTGGTTTCAGCCTAGGTTATGTTCCTGGGTTAGCCTACACCAATCGATCACAGTATCTTAAAAATGTAGTTATTACCGGTGATAATAATATTGGCATAGTTGGAA
>Ga0257109_1000297_pt1 | contig 15525 bp, 9 predicted proteins | sample LP_taG_8_FD_191566 | JGI IMG/M metagenome (GOLD analysis project Ga0257109, IMG submission 191566) | Marine microbial communities from Northeast Subartic Pacific Ocean, Canada - LP_J_2011_P26_2000m | ecosystem: Environmental > Aquatic > Marine > Oceanic | place: Canada: Northeast Subartic Pacific... | reverse complement strand
TAGCTCCGGATTATTATGAAGAATTCGAATCAGGTCTCATTCCTCCGGATGACTTGTTGCGTAAATTGTGTTCTCTATATGGTTGGAACTACAAACAAATTCAACAAAAAATCAACAGCCAAAGTCCGATTTTATATGGTACCCGGCAGCCTCCACTGACTGTCAAGGAAATGCAGGCAAGACTTCCAAAGATCGAACTGCCGGAAATTCCTGATATTCCCGAAGGTGTTACCCTTCACGAACTAATTCAGCAGTCAAGAATTGAGGCAAAGCAAAATGTGGAAGGAATTTCCCTTTTGCTGCAAATCGGCACTGAATACTACGAACAGATTGAAGCTGGAGAAGTGTTTCCGGAACAGGAACTGCTGAAACGAATATGTTCTCTTTTCGGTTGGAATTATCATGAACTGCTGCAGCGTGAAAAAAGTTCACAATTGAGTAAATTACAGCCTGCAGTTACATCTCTGGATTCTTCAGATTCATCCATAACAGAAGCAAAACTCAGGGAAATTCAGGAGGAAATTGCAGCAAACTGGCAGCAAATATCCAGAGAAAAACAGGAAACAATTCTAACTCATTTGGAATTGGTTAGCAAAATGATGGAACCTTGGAAAAACGAGGACTAATTTGTTAAAAGTAGTGTAAACACACGTGGGCCAACTCCCCAACGATGTGACACGAGATAGAAGATTTTCTATATTAGTTTTAGAGAGCGATGATGAAAAGTGATCTGGGTAATCCCTTCACTTCATCACCTTGTTAGACAACCTTTTTCGTACTATTTGGAAAAGTATTTATCCAATCCATTTGCGAGTCTCTTCAAGGGCATTTATTGCCGCACCACGCAATAAATTCGTATCATTTACTGGTGTTATCAAACGAAAACCTTGTTCAGATAGTTTTTCCGCACTTTCTGGTGTGCTTGCATGTATTCCTGCAATACGGTCGTGTTTATTGATTTGCGTCATAATAATGTTTAGAGCGTTTTGTAATTTTTTGTCATTCAAGTCTCCCAATCCGGCCAACCCCATACTTATACTTAAATCTACGGTTCCTACATAAACACCATCCAGACCGGGAGTCGTCACAATCTCCTCCAGATTCTCCAAGGCTTGCGCTGTTTCAATCATAGCTAATGTTATGACCGTCTGGTTTGCATTTTCAAAATAGTCTTCACCCGCATAAACATTTGCCCGTATTGGACCATAGCTTCGGAATCCAAGTGGCGGATAGCGACACGCACCCACAAAAGCCTCTGCTTCTTCTCGACTGTTGACCATAGGACAAACAAGACCATAAACACCTGCATCTAAGAGCCGCATAATGGTGGCAGGCTCATTCCAAGGTACACGAGCTAGTGGTACAGCATCAGTCGTTGAAATTGCATGCAGCATAGACAAGGTTGTCTGATAGTCGGCTAACCCATGCTGCATATCAATTGTAATGGCATCGAATCCAGTGTGAGCCAACGTTTCCGCTGTCCACGCACTTGGAATAGTCAACCATGCATTGATAGCAGTTTTACCTTCTTTCCACAGTTGTTTTAACTTATTTTTTCTCATCTTAGAACTAATCTTTTTGGGCTTGCCCAAAGCCCTCACCAGCATTTTTGTATTCTGCTCTTGGTGGACTAAAAATATCCAGCACCACTGCACCCACCGACTCAGTACGGATGCCATGCGACACACCACTGGGAGTGTGCCAGAAGTCACCTGCTTTTGCCTTAAATTCTTCATCTCCTTGGATACGGGTGCACTCCCCTTCTATTAAAAACCCCCACTGTTCTTCAACATGACTGTGAATATTACCAGATGAATTAGACTCTATTTTTACAACAGAAAGCATAGTGTTTTCTCCTACAAAAATTCGGGTATTTATTCCGTCTGCAAGTTTTCTTGCTATACCTTTAGATTCAAGATTTACGTTGTATATCCAATCAGGTAGTTGTTTATTATCAGACATTTAACTCCATTGATAATTCATTTGACTGTTTTATTGGGCTTGGATAAAGCTTCTCCCCACTTTTTCTTTTTCAACAATACTCCAATCGATTTAATATTGAAAATCATTTCTTACTTTTTTTTGGAATCAAATTCATTTTAAGTCTAAGACAAACATAACAATCCATTGTTTGTTCCCAGATGAAGCTTATTATTAGGAGGAAGAATGGGGCGCTTAAACCTCATGGATCGCTTTTTCTACAATCCAATATTTTCCAACCAGCACGGAAGAAAAGCAGCGATAATTTCAATAGACCGTCCAGATCCTTAAGAAACCTGCAATAAATCAACAAAATCCCATGTACATTTTCTTGTGAGGCATTCCGCTTTACAAAACCATTTCAAAATGGTAGGATTTTTTACAAATTTATGATTTTCCTATATGGGGATATCGCCATAAGAGTGTCTGGAGTTCCTTGAGACAGAACACTTCCAAAATGGTGTGACTGGAATATCAAAATTGGTGATGGCCATTCGTCGTTTTGGATTCTAGCGCCACTCGATACCAGCAGCTGTTAAATACCACCCATGTCGTGCATTCGGATCAGGTTTATCAAATAATTAATTGTCTTGAATTTCAATCCAGCGATACAAAATTTATTATAGTGGAGAGTATTGAGAGCAATCCTAATTTGGTGAGACATCTTTAAGAGAGAGGAGAAGCTACCTGTAGTATGGAGCTGACTGCTGAACATCAATTAGAAAATAAAAATTTGGATCCAGTTTTTCCGGGGTACGAAAAAAACTATTCCTTAAAGAGAAACATATGACACTTTGGACAAATGATATTTTTCAAGTTTTGGTTAACCACCAAGTCCGTCAAGTGGCTTATGTCCCAGATGCTGGACATACCCATCTCATTAATCGATGCGGTCAGTACGGTGAAATGGTATCAGTGCCCTTGACGACTGAAGAAGAGGGAATCGCCTTATTGGCAGGAGCCTGGCTTGGGGGAGATCGAGGTGTGCTCCTGATGCAAAGCAGTGGTGTGGGAAATTGCCTCAACATGTTTTCCTTAACACGAACCTGCCGCATGCCTTTACTGATGTTAGTGACGATGCGTGGAGAATGGGGAGAGTTCAATCCCTGGCAGGTTCCTATGGGACAAAATACAGAAAAATTATTGAAAGCTGCTGATATTATAACCTTTCATGTTGATGAAAGCAATCGATTGGGAGAGGCGACAGAGGCAGCAGCACGTATGGTCTTCGAAGGTTCTGCTGCCGCTGCTGTTTTGATATCACAGCGTATTCTTGGCACAAAAACATTTATGGAATAAAATGGATCTGGATCGTAGCAATCATTACTCCCTTCGTCGTCGTGAAGTTGTCAAAATGCTACTCGATCAGCGTGACTCAGGCATGCTGATTGTTGCTGGATTGGGTGCACCTACGTGGGATGTAACTGCGGCAGGTGATGAACCATTGAATTTTCCTTTGTGGGGAGCTATGGGAGGTGCAGTCTCGATTGGATTGGGCCTTGCGATAGCCCAACCCACTCGGAGGATTTTAGTCATTACTGGTGATGGAGAGATGCTAATGGGACTTGGATCGCTTGCAACAGTCTCTATTCAAAGTCCATCCAACTTGGCAATTTTGGTACTGGACAATGAACGTTATGGAGAAACCGGCATGCAGCCTACACACACAGCAGGAAATGTAGATTTGGCTGCTGTTGCTCGAGCAACAGGTTTTTCTGAGTGCCACAACATTGTTGACAAAAAAAGACTCCGATCACTGTTGCCTCAAATCCAAAACGGTGAGGGGCCTTTATTTTTCAACGTAAAAGTCCGTGCAGAAAATCTCCCCATCGTACTTCCACCCAAAGACGGAACTTTTCTCAAAGATCGTTTCCGTGTCGCTTTATTAGGGTCGGATGCAGTACGTTAATCGATATCTCAAAACTTAGAAGTTCCCCTCCCTGGAGAGAGGTAAAAAAGATCAAATGGTGGGCCAAGGCCCCACTCTCTTTTATCACTACATCTGAGCCGGAGAACTCCTATTATTTTGGGCGAGACTTACCGCCAGTTGAAACTTATTTTTTTTGGAAGAATGGAGCGCTTTAAACCTCAGGGGGTGCTTTGTCAAAAATTCAGCATTTTCCTCCAGCACGGTAGAAAAGCAGCAAAAAATTCATTAGACCGTCCATCTCTTTAAGAAACCTGACTAAAAATCAACAAAATCCCCTGTAAATTCTCTCGTGAGGCATACCGCTTTACAAACCCATTTTTAAAATGGTAGAATCTTCTGAAAATATTTTCCTGTTACTGAGAGAAAGAGGGCTATGGCCTACACTGGAGAAATCCGACTGGCAGTCGATATCGGAGGGACTTTTACTGATGCGGCTTTGGAAGTAAGTGAGCAGCAATACACAGCAAAAACCCTGACAACCCACGATTCTCCAGAGCGCGGCATCATTACTGTATTTCAACAAGCTCTGGAGGCAGCTTCGCTCTCACCTCAAGACGTCTCTTTAATCATTTATGGTACCACCTTGGCCACCAATCTGCTCATTGAACGCAAAGGAGCTCCGATGGCTCTTCTCACTACAGAAGGGTTTCGCGATAGCATTGAGATCCGTAATGAAAGCCGCTACGATCAGTATGACTTGAGTATTGATTTACCCAAACCTCTAGTGTCTCGAGCGTTACGGTTTCCAGTTTCTGAACGTATGAACGCGCACGGAAACATCATGTTGCCTCTTGACGAAAAAGGCATCGAATCGCTTGTCCCTACTCTCATGAGTGAAGAAGTCCAAAGCATTGCTGTTGGATACCTTCATAGTTATGCCAATGGGGTTCATGAACAACGTACCCGAGAGATCTTATTGGCTAATCTTCCAAATGTTGAAATCACTTTATCCAGTGAGGTTTCTCCAGAACTGCGGGAGTATGAACGCATTTCAACAGCGTGTGCGAATGCCTATGTACTGCCATTGATGAGTCTGCATTTAAGAAATCTGGAAAAGGTGCTCAAAGAGGCTGACTTCCAATGTCCTTTGTTTCTTATGCTTTCGGGAGGTGGGATAACCACTATGGAAACAGCCCTTAGATATCCCATCCGATTGGTTGAGTCAGGACCTTCGGGAGGTGCTATTTTTGCCAGTCACATTGCTCGAGAATTGAGATTGTCGGATGTGGTCTCCTATGACATGGGTGGAACAACTGCAAAGATTTGTATGATCGACGATTTCGAACCTCAAACAGCCCGCACTTTTGAGGTAGCACGGGTGTATCGCTTCATGAAAGGGAGTGGGATCCCTTTACGAATTCCAGTGATCGAAATGGTGGAGATAGGTGCGGGAGGAGGATCCCTGGCCCACGTTGATACGATGGGACGGATTGCCGTCGGCCCGCACAGTTCCGGTTCGGACCCCGGACCCGCGTGTTACGGTTTGGGAGGAAACAAACCTGCAGTGACAGATGCCGATGTGGTGTTGGGCCGGATTGATCCCAACAATTTTGCTGGTGGAACTATGCAGTTGAATCGTGATAATGCGGTTCAAGCTTTGAAACGTGAGGTTGGAGATCCATTGAATTTGAACGATACCCTTTCAGCATTGGGTGTTTCTGAGATGGTGGATGAAAATATGGCCAATGCCGCCAGAATGCATGCCATTGAAAGTGGAAAAGAAATTGAAGCACGCACATTGATTGCTTTTGGAGGTGCAGCTCCATTGCATGCCGTCAGGATGGCTGAAAAGCTGAAAATAGATCAAGTGGTGATCCCGCCAGATGCAGGGGTAGGGTCAGCGATTGGGTTTCTTCGAGCACCAGTTGCGTATGAAGTAATCCGCAGTCTGTACCAACGCTTGAGCTCTATAGATACCTCAGGTGTCAATACTGTGTTAGAGGAAATGCGCAAGGAAGCGTTTGCGGTGGTTGAATGTGGGGCAGGAGGGAAGCCGCTTGTCGAAACACGTACAGCTTATATGCGTTACGTCGGACAGGGCCATGAGGTAGGTGTTGAGATTCCTGTGCAGGTGACTGACAAAATGTTGGGTGAAGATGCGGCTCAAAAACTCATGGAAGGGTTTGAACGAGAATACCTTCGTTTGTATGAACGCTCGATTCCTAATTTGGATGTGGAAGTGTTGACTTGGGTCTTGTTGGTGAGCACGGAACGTGATCTGTTATACAAACCTGCAGAAGAACCTGAAGTCTACGAACCTCAAGTGATGGGAAAAAGGGTTTTGATGGATACAGAAACTGGTCAATTTATCACTGCAAAGGTCTATGATCGAACTATCCTAAAACCCGGAGCCCAAATGCAGGGGCCGGCCGTCTTGCTCGAAAAAGACACTGCGACGGTAGTGAGCGTCCGTTTTCAGGCGACGGTTCATTCGTTTGGTTATATAATTTTAACACGAAGGGAGGAGGAATGAATGAGTAAAACATCTGCATTATCCACAATCCAAATGCATGTGATGTGGAACCGCTTGATCTCGGTGGTGGAAGAACAAGCCCAAGCTCTGATTCGTACTGCTTTCTCCACAAGTGTTCGAGAAGCAGGCGATTTGGCAGCAGGTGTGTTTGATCGTCAAGGACGCATGCTGGCTCAGGCGGTGACCGGCACTCCCGGCCACATCAATTCAATGGCTGAGGGAGTGGTGCATTTCATCAACAAACACCCGGTGGACACGATGAAGCCCGGAGACGTTTTCATCACCAATGACCCATGGATGACTTCTGGTCATTTACACGATTTCACAGTCGTAACTCCGACCTTTCTGGAGAATCGGGTTGTGGCTTTGTTTGCCAACACTTGTCACGTTGTGGACGTGGGAGGACGGGGATTTGGCCCGGATGCCCGTCAGGTGTTTGAAGAAGGGATAAACATTCCCATTCTCCATTTGTTTCGAGAAGGAGAGCCCAATGAAACCCTTATGGACATCATCAGAACAAATGTACGTGAACCCCAGCAAGTAGTGGGAGATATTTTTTCTTTTGCTGCATCCAACGATATTGGCTCAAAACGGTTGATCAATATGATGCGGGAGTTCAAATTGGAAGCATTGGACGACCTGGCAGAATTCATCATCGAAAGTTCTCGAAGGGCAACGATTGACCGCATCAAAACTCTCAAAAATGGAACTTACCACAACACTTTAACAGTGGATGGTTATGATAAACCTGTGAGGTTGCAAGCGGCCCTCACGGTCAGTGATGACCACATCCATGTTGATTATACAGGAAGTTCACCTGCTGTGGCCTATGGGATAAATGTGGTTTTGAATTATACCAAGGCTTATACGTGTTTTGGTGTAAAGTGTGTCGTAGCGTCAGACATTCCCAATAATTATGGTTCTCTACTACCCATAACATTCTCTGCGCCTGAAGGGTGTATTTTGAATGCGCCTCGACCTTATCCTGTGGCCGCACGACATATAATTGGCCACCTCTTGCCGGACACCATCTTAGGGTGTTTGCACCAGGTTGTTCCTGGAGGGGTACAGGCCGAAGGCGCTGCGGCTTTATGGATCATTCAGCTTCGTGGGGGAGAAGCGATCTCAGCCAATTCCGGTTATGAAGGAACAATTCCGGATTTTGAAATGCTGCATTTCAATAGTGGTGGTTCCGGAGCTCGTCCTGATAAAGATGGCATGAGCGTGACGGCTTTTCCAAGTGGGGTGCGTGGGATGCCAGTGGAAGTCAATGAAGCGATTACTCCTGTAGTCTTTTGGCGAAAGGAATTTCGTTTAGGTTCCGGAGGTGCGGGACGGCAAAGAGGAGGTTTGGGCCAGGTTATAGAAATCGGTGGAACCGATGGGCTCCCTTTTGACGTGTTGGCCATGTTCGAACGTTGTGACAATGCTCCCAAAGGACGCGAAGGAGGAAAAGATGGAGCAAAGGGGCGGCTTTCGCTCGCCTCGGGAGCGAAGCTTCAACCTAAAGGACAACAATCGATTCCTCCACATGATCGGCTTCAGCTGGAACTGGCAGGAGGTGCAGGGTTCGGGAATCCATATGAACGGGAGGCAGAGCTTGTCGCGGAAGATGTCCGGAATGGGTTGGTGTCCATTGCTTCTGCCAAAACGGATTATGGGGTTGCCTTGGCAAAGGATGGAAGTGTGGATCCATCTGCTACTTTCAAGATGAGAGGCATTTAAACCATTTATAGTATAAAGCCGGTTTGTCGCCATTTTGAATTGTTCTTTCGGGATTGGATCTTTTCAAAGTCTAGCCTGCGGCTAACACTGAGCCCCTAAACCACTAAATCCCTATCCTGCTCACGAACGATAACCAATTTAATTGAGAACATTTTATTGTTTTACCTCAAAAAACCACGAGCGAATTCTACAGGTTTTAATTAAATAAAAGAATATTTTTTAAATAACCATTGACTTATTTCTATAAAGAGTTAGCATGTTTGCAGATCCATGGATCATGACTTTCATTTTCCAAAAGATTTTGCTCAGAGCATTTTTGCTTGATGGACAAAATGAGAAGTCAAGTGTCTGATATTTTCATTGTTTTAGACAATCGGACACGATACAGTTAGAAACTCCCTTTTGGTCTGCAGTCTAATCCCGGGAGGACGACAGGAAATTAAGTGCTAAGTTTATTGATAGCGCCAGTCTCCTCCTGGTTGAAGATCGGCAAACTGAAATCTGCAGCTTTTGCTACGGTCAAATTACCTGGGCAGCCCACTGCGGAGGGTTATTTATCGGTGGGAGAAATTGGCCATGATTTAGTTTCAATTCTGGGACAGTTCTGGCAATAAGAGTTAGATTCCTCACCGACTCACATTAAGTAAATTAATATAAGGAGAAAGAAAATGAACAAACTGTTCAAGATTGCGGCTACTTGCGTCTTCGGCCTGAGCTTCGCTTACAATGCAGTAGCAGAAACCTGGGAAATGCCAACTCCATATCCCGACGCTACTTTTCACACCAAGAACATTCACCAATTTGCTGAGGATGTTGCTAAAGCGACTGGCGGCAAACTAAAAATCAATGTGCACAGTGCAGGTTCTCTGTTCAAACACAAGGAAATCAAGACTGCACTACGCGGTGGCCAAGTCCCGATCGGAGAAATTTATATGGGCCTGTTAGCCAACGAACATCCGATCTTTGCCATTGACAGTATGCCGTTCCTTGCCACAGATTATGAGCAAGCGGCAAATTTGTGGAAGGTCACTAAGCAGGGAATGGTAGAGCAATTGGACAAGCAAGGTATCATGTTGCTTTATACCGTACCATGGCCACCCCAAGGTTTATATGCCACTAAAGTCATCAATAAGGCCAGTGACATGAAAGGGATGAAGTTTCGCTCCGTGAATGCCAACACAACTCGATTGGCGGAACTTGCGGGTGCTGTGCCGACTCAAATCGAGGTCGCAGATCTTGCTCAAGCTTTCGCCACCGGCCGGATTGAGTCAATGATCACTTCTCCGTCCACAGGAGTTTCAAACAAGGCTTGGGATTTCCTGTCTCACTTCCACCATATTCAGGCCTGGATTCCGAAAAACGGAGTCTTGATGAACAAACGTGCCTTTAGACGCTTGGACTCGGCCACTCAACAAGCCGTATTGGATGCTGCCGCCAGGGCGGAAGCAAGAGGCTGGGCAATGAGCAAGGCGGAAACCAATGAAAAAATCGCCATTCTGAAGAAGAACGGCGTAACCATTATGGCCCCCAGCGCGGCTTTGATGAGTTCCCTGAAAGACATTGGCAAAATTATGAGCAGCGAATGGTCAAAAAAGGCCGGTGCTGAAGGTGCCGAAATTTTAAAATCCTTTCGTGCCCTGTGAACTGAATAAAACGAATTACCCCACCGATACTGACTAACTCCGGTAATGGTGGGGTTTTTATTTGGTCATTCTACAACCTCCACGACTTCCTGAACCTTCCTCCTTCGACTAATCCGGACAGCAATGAACGCATGAGAGTTTTCCTGGACAAACTTTACGCCCTAAGCGGTGGCGTTGCTGCGGCTTTCCTTTTGGCGATTTGCATTGCTGTAATGTTGCAAGTCTGTGCCAACATGATCGACAGCGCCGCCAGGCTGATCGTCGGCGAACCAGTGGGATTGGTGGTGCCTTCCTATTCCGAATTCACCGGCTTTTTTCTGGTCGCTGCTTCGTTTTTAGCGCTGGCGAACAGCTTGCGCCACGGTGCCCATATCCGTGTGACACTTCTCATCAGGGGTTTGCATCCGGGTCCGCGTCGCTTAATAGAAATCTGGTGCTGTACTATTGCCCTTGCCTTTGCCGCGTTTTTCGCATGGTACAGCGTTGCACTCGTTTGGGACAGCTATGTGTACAATGACGTCTCCCCGGGTATTGTTGCCGTGCCAATTTGGATTCCTCAGCTCAGCATGCCACTGGGTTTGATCGTATTCACTATTGCTTTAGCAGATACTGTCATTGCTATTATACGCCGTGAGAAGCTCGCATTTTTGAGCAGTGAAGAAGATACCACAACTTCTTCCGAAAGCGATATTTCTGGCACTGGTGCGGAAGGATAGCCACCATGGAGCAAATATACCTCACCCTGTTCTTGTTATTTGTGTTGTTCATATTCCTCGGAAGCGGACTCTGGGTCGGGCTTTCCCTGCTCGGCGTGGGCATTATCGGTATGGAGATCTTCACTGAATCTCCGGTTGGGTCTATTCTGGCGATTACCGCCTGGGGTTCGAGCAATTCATGGGCACTGGCCGCATTGCCTTTGTTCATTTGGATGGGCGAAATTTTGTTTCGTTCACGGCTGTCGGAAGATATGTTCTCCGGTCTGTCACCGTGGATGAATTCACTGCCTGGTCGCCTGTTACATTTGAACGTTGTAGGTTGTGGGCTTTTCGCAGCGGTTTCCGGCTCGTCTGCAGCCACGGCTGCAACCATTGGCCGCATGTCAATTCCTGAATTACGTAAACGTGGCTATGACGAACAGATGATAATCGGAACCCTCGCAGGTTCCGGAACATTGGGCTTGTTGATCCCGCCATCTATCATTTTGATTGTTTATGGTGTTGCGATAGAGGAATCCATAGCGCGGCTTTTCGTGGCTGGAGTTTTCCCTGGCATCTTACTGGTTTTTATGTTTATGGGCTATATCGCCTTATGGTCCCTGTTCAACAAAGACCGAATGCCCGCTGCCGAGCCACGCACACCAATGTGGCAGAGGATAAAGGGCACTCGCAGTTTGCTGCCGATACTATTTCTGATCGGCGGCATAATTGGATCCATCTACGCCGGTTGGGCTTCTCCTACCGATGCAGCTGCAGTCGGCGTGGTACTTTCGCTGATTCTTTCATGGTACAATGGCAGCTTGAATCGACGAAGCTTTCTGGATGCATTGATGGGTGCAACCCGGACCTCATGCATGATTGCCTTTATTCTGGCTGGAGCCGCGTTCTTGACAGTAGCCATGGGTTTTACCGGTATTCCGCGGGTACTGGCTCAGTGGGTTGGTTCATTGGGATTGAGTCCTAATATGCTGCTCGTAACCCTGACCATTTTTTTCGTAGTCCTGGGTTGTTTTCTGGAGGGTATATCGATTGTGGTTTTGACCACAGCAGTGATCCAACCAATCATCGAGCAAGCCGGGATCGACCGTATCTGGTTCGGCATCTTTATTGTCATCGTTGTTGAAATGGCGCAAATAACGCCACCGGTGGGATTCAATCTATTCGTGATACAAGGTTTGACAGGCCATAATATTTTGCAGGTTGCACGCGCCACTATACCATTCTTTTTCCTGTTATTGGCCGCAGTCATAATTATTTCTATCTTTCCGGAAATCGTTACCTACCTACCAGAACAGATGGGGAGGCGCTGAAGCGAAAGTCGTAGAGAGATAACGTAAGTTTTCATTTCAATTCATTTGAATGATCTTTACCACGGCATAGTTGACCGTCTTTCCGGAAATTGCACTCTTTCTGCCTGGCTTGATGGTCAAGTAATTTCACTTACGTAACAGGTTTTGTTTAACTAAATCATGGCTATTCCTTCTTTTCGTTTTTCAATTGACCGCGGAGGAACATTCACCGATGTTTACGCGGAAGTTCCCGGTGAACCCGGATTCCGTGTGGTTAAATTACTTTCCGAAGATCCGCAGAATTATCCGGATGCACCGCGCGAGGGAATACGCCGAATTCTTGAATCCGTGACGGGAAAGATTTTTCCAAAAGAAAGTTTTCCTGCAGAAAACATAGAGTGGATTCGTATGGGAACCACTGTGGCCACGAATGCACTTTTGGAGCGTAAAGGTGCGAAAACGGTGCTGGTTACCACAAAAGGTTTTCGGGATTTGCTGCAAATAGGAAATCAAAGCCGGCCTAAAATTTTTGATCTGGAAATCAGAAAACTTGATTTGCTTTATGAAGAAGTGATTGAAGTCGATGAGCGTGTCCGGATTATTAAGGACTCAGAAAAGAGTGATCCTGATTCAGGATTGGAGATTGCCGAAGGCACAACCGGGGAGAAATTTGCTGTATTGGCAAAACCGGATTTGGAGTCTGTCAGTAAAGAGTTGGAAGCGGTTTTTGAAAAAGGCATACGGGCGGTGGCAGTGGTTTTTTTGCACGCTTACGCATTTCCGGAACATGAACGGCAAATCGGTAAAATTGCCGATGAAATCGGCTTTGAGCAAATTTCATTGTCGCACGAGGTTATGCCGATGGTAAAAATGGTGGCACGTGGTGACACCACTACCGTTGATGCTTACCTCACGCCGCACATCCGGAATTACCTGGAAAGTTTCCGTTCCGGATTTTCCGATAATCTGGAAAAATCGCAGTTGCTTTTCATGCAGTCCGACGGAGGTTTGACGGATTCCGGAAACTTTAAGGGCAGTAACGCCATTTTGTCCGGACCCGCAGGAGGTGTTGTAGGCTATGCCGTGACCACCGAATTGGGGCAACCGGTAATCGGTTTTGACATGGGCGGAACCTCGACGGATGTTTCCCGTTACGGTGACGATTACGAATTGGTGCATGAAACGGAAACCGCAGGGGTACGCATTCAAGCGCCGCAAATGCACATTAAAACGGTCGCGGCTGGTGGTGGATCTCGGTTGTTTTTTCGCAACGGTTTGTTTGAAGTTGGTCCGGAATCCGCGGGTGCGCATCCAGGACCGGTATGTTATCGGAAGGACGGATTTCTGGCGGTCACTGATGCCAACTTGGTGCTGGGACGGCTGCATCCGGAATACTTTCCAAAAATTTTCGGGTCAAACGAAAATGAAGCTCTTGATTTCGAATCCGCACGAAAAGCCTTTGAAAAAATAACTGCCGAAATCAATGCTTATTCCAAAGAGCGGAAACTACCGGCAATGTCCCTCGAAGAAGTCGCCCTCGGTTTTTTGCGTGTCGCCAATGAAGTCATGGTGCGTCCCATCCGTGAAATTTCTGTGATGCGGGGGTTCGATATCAAGGAACACGCTTTGGCCTGTTTCGGAGGTGCCGGAGGACAGCACGCTTGCGCCATTGCCAGAGATTTAGGCATTTCCAAAATTTTCATCCACCGTTTTTCCGGCATTCTTTCAGCATACGGCATGGGGCTCGCCGACATTGTAGTTGAGAAACAGGGACCTTCAGCGCTGGTGCTGCCGGAAAATAAAGAGGATAACAGCCTTAATTATCTCTTAAAAAATCTCAACAAATTAGCCGCTGAAGCAAAAACAGAATTGCTTGCACAAGGTTACAAATCTGAACAAATTGAAATCAAGCGTTATCTTAATTTGCGTTATCAGGGTACTGACACTGCTTTGATGATTCCGGAACCGGATTCGACTTCAAAGTATGACACAGGCATTACAAACTGTGAGTTAGGCATTTCAGAGTCAAGTCCGGAATTACAGAAAAACGCAGAGAAATTTCCGGATTATGTAAGTGCCTTCCGGGAAACGTATCTGCGTGAATTCGGTTTTGATTTGACGGGACGTGAGATCATTGTGGATGATTTGCGTGTACGTGCGGTCGCAAAATCTCCGGGATTACAAAAATTTCCGCTTGCGAAAAAAAGCGGAACTCCGGAAGTAGAAGACCGAACACGTTGTTATTTCATGGCCGAAAGTTCGGGTTCCGGCAGATGGCAGGAAACACCGATTTTTCGGCTCGAAAATTTGGGAACCGGACAGCGTTTGCAGGGTCCGGTGATTGTGATGCAGAATACATCAACGATTCTTGTAGAACCCGGATGTACCGCTGAAATTACGGAATACGGTGATGTGTTATTGAACGTTGAAACCAAAACTTTCAGGGAAATCGGAACTCAAGCCGATCCGGTTCAGGTGTCCATTTTCGGTAACCTTTTTATGTCGATTGCAGAGCAGATGGGACGTACCCTACAACGTACCGCAATTTCCACCAACATCAAAGAGCGTCTCGATTTTTCCTGTGCCATTTTTGATGAAACTGGGGGTTTGGTGGCCAATGCTCCTCATCAGCCGGTGCATCTTGGAGCAATGAGTGAGGCGGTCCGACAACAAGTTAAACTGCAGGGAGATAATCTCAAGGAAGGCGATGTTTTACTGACCAACCATCCAATTGCCGGAGGAAGTCATCTTCCGGACATCACCGTCATTTCGCCGGTTTGGCAAGGCGAAAAGCCGATATTTTACATTGCTAGCCGCGGCCATCACGCTGATATTGGCGGAATTTCACCGGGCTCGATGCCGCCGTTTTCGCGTGAATTGAAAGAAGAAGGTGCGTGTATTAAAACTTTCAAAGTGGTGGAAAACGGAATTTTCAACGAAGCCGGAATCACCGAACTGCTGTTGGCTCCCGGAAAAATAGAGCGCAATCCCGGAGAACCGGCGATCAGCGGCACCCGTTTACTTTCGGATAATCTTTCCGATCTCAAAGCACAAGTCGCAGCCAATCAACGGGGTATCGATTTATTGCTGGAAATGATCGAACATTATTCGCTGGAAGTGGTTCAGGCCTACATGCATCATATCCAAAACAACGCGGAAGAAGCGGTGCGGAATATGCTCAAAACGCTTTCCGTACGGGAAGATTTGGCCGAAGTTGACATTTTGGAAGCAAATGATTTTCTGGATGACGGCAGCGAAATTGTTTTGAAACTCACCATTGACCGCCGTGAGGGCAGTGCGATTTTTGATTTTTCCGGAACCGGACCGGAACTTTGGGGCAACCTGAATGCACCAAGAGCAGTAACTCATTCAGCGATTTTGTACAGTTTGCGCTGTTTGATAGATCAGGAAATTCCGCTCAATCAAGGATGCCTGAACCCGATTGAGGTGATTATTGAAGACGGTTCATTGCTGGCTCCATCTGAAAATGCTGCTGTGGTCGGAGGTAATGTTTTGACTTCTCAGCGAATCACTGATGTAATTCTCAAAGCATTCCGTGCCTGCGCGGCATCTCAGGGCTGCATGAACAATTTCACCTTCGGCAACGAAAATTTCGGCTATTACGAGACGATTGGCGGCGGTGCTGGTGCAGGCCCAAACTGGCACGGACAATCCGGTGTTCACACTCACATGACCAACACACGCATAACCGATCCGGAAATTCTGGAAAGGCGTTATCCGGTGATGCTTCGTGAATTTTCTATCCGCA
>Ga0257109_1000296_pt1 | contig 15529 bp, 14 predicted proteins | sample LP_taG_8_FD_191566 | JGI IMG/M metagenome (GOLD analysis project Ga0257109, IMG submission 191566) | Marine microbial communities from Northeast Subartic Pacific Ocean, Canada - LP_J_2011_P26_2000m | ecosystem: Environmental > Aquatic > Marine > Oceanic | place: Canada: Northeast Subartic... | reverse complement strand
AAAATAATCATGCAATCAATCATAAAATTTGAGTTTGAAGAACACCTTAAAACCAGCCAAGCTACTTTTGAATCAATTGGTCATTCAGTAGAAGTAGCAGCAAAACTTTGTATAGACTGCCTTAAAAATGGCAATAAAATCTTACTCTTTGGCAATGGTGGCAGTGCCGCTGATGCCCAACATATTGCCGCAGAACTGGTTGGCAGATACAAAACCGAACGCAAAGGTTTGGCAGCGATTGCTCTAACTACTGACACTTCCGCACTCACCGCGATTGGCAATGACTACGGCTATGATCGCGTGTTTGACCGCCAAGTTGAAGCTTTAGCAAATACAGGTGATGTGGCTATTGGTATCAGTACTGGAGGTAGTAGCGCCAACGTGGCTAGTGCGCTTAAACTGGCTAAAGACTTGGACTGCAAAACCATTGGATTTAGTGGTCGTGGAGGTGGTGAAATGAATGAACTATGTGATATTAACATAGTCGTGCCAGCACAAGATACCGCGCGTATTCAAGAAATGCATATTGTCATTGGTCACACTATTTGCCACTTGATTGACCTAGCATTTAGCGAAGCTAAATGAATGGTTAATGGTTAATGGTTAATGGTTAATTAAAGATTTAGCCGCATCAAACACATCGGATGCCTTGATAAGTTTCATACAATTATGATGTTGGAGTGGGCAAGTGCGCTGCATACAAGGTTGACAATCTAGAGTTTTTTTAACAATTACGCTTTTTTCATTCATCCACTGAGATGTTTCATCGTCTCTCGTGGGGCCGAATATAGCCACTGTAGGCACTTGAAATGTGGCTGCTACGTGCATCGGACCACTGTCTCCAGTAATAAAAAGATCGAGGCTTGATATTTGATTAATTAACTCTACGATGGTGGTTTTGCCCACTAGGTTTTGATAATTAGTTACGCCTTTTTCAATCAATGATTTTTCAATATCTTTGGCAATATCTATCTCATCTGGGCCACCAAAAATAACGATATCGTACTCACTGGATAGTTTCGCAGCCACTTGAGCAAACTCTTGAGGATACCAGCGTTTAGCACTACCATAGGAAGCTCCGGGGTTAATGCCGAGCAACGGCAATGATGAATTATTAATGTTAAATTCTGAATGTTGAAAGATAACCAATTTTCCAGCTGGGAAATTAGTGCCTAGGCTGTCATTAACGAAATTATTGTATTTTTCAACTTGATGACGATTTTGATACTTAGTTTTGCTGAATTGGTGCTTATTATTAGCTGAAATCAATAATTTCAGAAATTTTGATCGAAATGAACTTCTAAATGAGAAAAATACATCAAAATGCCCTAATTCTCTTGATTTCTTAATTAAAGATGGGTATTTTTTGTCTAAAACAAGTGTTTTTACCACTTTTGGATGGTTTTTTAATGCCTCAATTGATACAAAAGAGCCAATTAAAGTGATTTCAACCTCATTTTGAAAATTTACTAAATTTTCAATGGCTGGTGTTGCCATTACGGCATCGCCAAGCCAAGTGGGGAGTTCAATCAGAATCCTCACTTAACCAACTTAAAGTGTTTTTTGCTCAACTCTAAACCAAACAGTTTTTCAAGTTTGAGCATTATTCGATGTTTTTTTTGTTTTTTGGTTAATGTGTATTTTCGATCGACTTGGAAAACACCTTCCGCCCTTGGCAGCCAATCATGAACTACGGCAGGATGCGTGCCGCTAAATTGCTTTATTATCGATTGATCCATTTGGGAATAATCAATTTTGACAGGCTTGCCACTCCAATATTTTTGCACCTTTTCACTCTTGAGATTCATTTCATCCTCACTACGGATCCAGCCGTAGTGATAGCAATGTACAGCTGTATGTTTTGCTTTTGGATATCGGCCTTTTTTATTACTATCCAATACTAGCCAAAAGAGGCCATCTGGCGCATACGACCTAACGGAGTTTTTTATTATTCTGGCCTCGGAGCGGTACCATCCGGGAGAGCTAAGATAAGAATTTGCATTTCCATAGAAATGATAAAAATCGAAAACCAAAGCCTCAACATTTTGGTCATCAACATGTGCTTGCATTGCGAATTGAATTTTTCCTAAGTCATCCTCATGATAGACTTCATCTCCCTCAATATAAAAAGCCCAATCGCCAGTACAATTGAACTGCGCAATCATTTTTTGCTGGCCATATACATAGCCACGATCTTGCATTGAGTCATTCCATTTAGACTGAATGATGCGAATTTTTTCACTTTCAATTGACTGAATAAGCACCAAAGTATCGTCTTCACTCTCCCCGACATTGATAACAAATTCATCCACAATGGGCAAAATTGATTGGATTGACTGAACGAATGGATAGCCAAGAATTTGGCCATTTTTTATGAATGTAAACGCACTAACTTTCATAATTATATTTGCGTTTTACACAATACCCCTCGATAAATAACTCATCAATATTACAGTCTATAAAATCAACTACAGCATCTTTTGGTGTTCTCACAATTGTTCTTCCGTGAAGATTAAAAGAAGTATTAATACTAACCCCATAACCCGTAATATTCTTAAGTTCTTTTAAATATCTATAGAAATTGGGGTTGTCTTTTTCCTCTACAAATTGAGGTCTAGCTGTGCCATCAATATGAACCGCGCATGGCAAATCTTTAATGAACTCATCCTTCATTCTAAAGGCAATAGCCATGTGTTTGTGTGAAAAGCTATTATTAAAAAGCCTCTCCCTTTCCTCTTCTAATATTGATGGACAAAAAGGTTGATAAGATGGGCGCCTCTTAACTGTTGAATTAATTTTTTGTCTTGTGTCTTCAAGCATTGGGTTGGCAATAATAGAACGATTACCTAAAGCTCTTGGGCCAAATTCCATTTTGCCTTGAAATAATGAACATATTTTACCTTCTGATACAGATATTGCGGCTTCATGTGGCCAGTTATCTTTTAAATCTTCATAAGTGATATTATTATAACTATCAAGTACCTTTTTTACCTGCTCACGAGTATAAGAATCACCAAAATAAGGCATTTCATAATCCTTTAGCCAGCTAACATCTTGACGTAAAACAATGGCTGTTAATATTGCACTTCCGATAGCCAAACCATCATCTGCCATAGGTGGCAAGACATAAATATTCTTAAAGTTAGTTCTCTCATGTATATTAAGGCTCATAATAATATTTGCTGCAACACCACCCGAGAGACACAAATTATTAATTGGATATTTCTCGTAGGCAATATTAAGGTAATCAACAATCGTATCCTCAAGGTAATTTTGAATGGATGCACAAAAGTTTTCATCACCTGTTCTTCGTCTTTGTTTTTTTAACCAATCTATATCATAAAAAGGCTCAATTTTTTTAAGATCGAAATTAATACTTAAATTATTTTTATCTATATGAGTTGCCTTCATTAACTGTTGAAATAAATCTTTGTCAGCCTTGCCAAATGCCGCCAATGCCTCAACTTTACCTTCATCACTATTAGGACGAAGATCCATTGCTTGTGTGAAATAATTGTAAAGGCGACCAATAGACAGGAATCTATCTCCATTGCCCATAAAGTCTGCAGTTGATTGTCCAATTAGTTTGTAATCTGTTAAACCATGAAAAACATACAATTTACTAAAAAAACCATCGCCTTGCCCGTCTATGGTTAGCGCAAGTGCTTTCTTTTCATTAAAGGGAGACAAATAATATGAGGGTATTGCGTGACACAAATGATGGTCATAAAAAAATATTTTTTTTGGTTTTAAGTTAAACTTATTTAAATTCTGCTGAATATAGTTAGTAAATGCCCTCCTGTTTCCTTCAGGAGTTTCTTTTACTAATGCCCTATTAAATTTAGCACTGTAATAAGCTTTAACTGCTGAAAAATTTGTAAAAAGAGATTTAAAAATACATATGTTTTTCTCAAGTCTTGATAAAGCCAAGTCTGCAGCATAAGTAGGCTTAATAATGCTTCGTAGTGCTTTTTCAATATCTTTGTTATAGGTCATTTTTTCTCTTAATTCACCATCATGGCCTTTATCTTCAAAGTCACTATAAGAATGAGCAGCATAATCAACACTACCAAAGTCATACGCCTCAACAATTGGACTTATATCAAGAGAGTCATGTTTAATTCTGGTTACCCTTTCAGTACTCATAGCAAAAACCGTTTTTTGTTCTGTGTCTAAAAGACATAGTGCGCTATCATGCCCACAATACTTTGTACCCATTATTCTCATATATCTGACTCTATAGTTTTAATTATTTCTACAGCTGATTTAACGATATCATTAACACTATAATCAACCAAACCATATCGACTCGTAGCAAAAATAGTTTTGCTGAGAGTTGAAGATGGAGACCACAATCGAAAACTGTCTTTATTGTTTTCATGTATTGATACTACAGGTTTGTCAAAAGAGGATGCAATGTGTACTATTGACGTATCAGGAGTAATAATTAAATCCAGCTGTTCTACTATAGCTGCAGCATCAATAATAGTTTCTGTAGTGTATGAAGGAATAACATAATCAAGACCCAACTCTGATATCATTTTTTGCTTCTTTATTATTTGATTAGAGCTAGCTAATATAACTATTTTTATATTACTGCAATGACTGTACAACCCTCTACATATTTGATCCAATTCTTTTTTTTGTATACTCTTTTCAGGGAAAGAGCCTTCTATATTGATTCCTATTTTTATTTTGTTGCCCATGGATAATACAAAACTTTCTGCCTTATCTCTTTCAATATTACTAAGAAAAAAATCATACTTATTTGAACTGGGTGTGATTCCAAAAAAAATCAAAGTATCTAGCCAAATTTTACCAAAATGACTTTTTTTATCTTTTTCTGTAAAGTAATCATATAACTCTAACTCACTACCTTTCACCCCATATCTGCCATCTTTATGTATGGTGATTATTTTTTTTGGATTTATTATTTTTAACCTAAAAATAGCATGGGGTATAACTGAGTGTTCCAATTCAATACATACGTCAAAACTTTTTTTTCTCAACTTTAACAAAGTTGGCAAATCATTAAAGATGCTATTCTTATAATTAGTATATATTTTGTCAATATAAGGGTTATTTTTAATTACATCTTTGTTTTCTTTACTAGCTAAGACAGAGATACTTATACTTGGATACGCTTTTTTTAACTCTCTAAATATAGGTGTCGTTACAACCATATCTCCTATTCTGTCATATTTTAAAACTAAAACATTTTTAGATTTTTTTATATCAAATAAAATTTTTCTCTTATTTGTTAATAACTTTAATAAAAAAGCCTTTATTTTTTTATTTTTTTTCATTTATATTTTGGGTCAAGATAACTTTAGAGGCTCATTTCTAAATAATTTAAGCAAAATTTGATACATATCTTAACCTCTATGATTAAACCTAAACTCACATTCTTTTAGATGTAAATTAAACATCTTTTTGTCCATTCCCTTAAACTTTACTAGCCTTGTTTTGGCATAACCCCAGAATGATTCTATACCGTTTATATGTGAGTTTTAAGTAGTTATAATCAAGCTACAATCCATCTATATTCCCTTGATATATCGATTAATGCCACTTTCACAATATTGAATATTGTTGTCTATTGCAAGTTTTAGTAATAGATTATTTTTTCTTAAAAATTCCGATTTGTTTTGTGGGTGCCAAAGATGGTATTGAACAGCATTAAATCTTAATGTTTTTCGATTAATACCGCTATTAAGTAAGCGAACGATAAATTCACTGTCTTCTCTGCCCCACCCAATAAAATCTTCATTAAAGCCATTTACCTTCATGCAATCATCTTTGAAAAAAGCCATATTACAAGATCTTACGCCCTTCAAATAATTCTTTTTAGAAGAAAAAATTTTTGACAATAAATTTGAACGAATTGCATTTTTTCTATTTTTTAATCCAGTAGAAAAAAATGAAAAACTTGTCCTCTTACTGTCTAATATTTTTTCCGATTTATCTTCAGTCAATAATACTCTAGATCCCTGGACAAAATAATTGGCTTGAGCATTTTTGATATGGTCTTGGATAAATTTACGGTGAAGAATCATATCACCATCCACTAATATAATATAATCACCACTTGACTTTACGATTGCTTTGTTTCTTGACTGTGCCACTCTAAAGCCTTTGTCTTCTTGCCATGAATGAATAATATTTAAATCTGAATCTTTCTGAAATTTGTCAATAATTTCTTTTGTTTCAGCAGTACTACCATCATCAGCAATAATCACTTCTTCAGGAACTATTGTTTGTTTCTCTATACTCCTTAAAGCCAAAATTAAAGATTCTGGCCAATTATAGGTAGCAATAATTAAACTAACACGCATTACTCAATAATTTATTAGATAAAATATAACGAAATTATATGCCATTAATTATTGTAAAAATAAATATGAATAATGAAATACATCTCATTGAAAATATATTTTCAACAATAATTCAAGAAATATGAAATTATCTGTTTATATTATTGCTTACAATGAAGCAGAAAAAATTCGTGACTGTATCAATAGTGTCTTGTGGGCTGACGAAATTATTGTCGCTGACTCACATAGTACAGATGGAACAAGTGAAATTGCCAGCCAATTAGGAGCTAAAGTTATTCATATTCCTTTTAAAGGGTATGGTGATTTAAGAAACCAGGCTATTTCTCATTGCTCAGGAGATTGGATTTTTAACCTAGATTCTGATGAAAGGTGTTCTGAAAAGTTCCGAGATGAAATAATTGCACTCATTGATAATGCGCCTCTTGACATTTATAAAGTTCCAAGAAGGAGTTTTTTTATGGGAAGATGGATCAAACACTCAGGCTGGTACCCAGATTATAGACACCCACAACTTTTTAGAAATGGAAAAATGAAATACTCAATGGAGTTAGTTCATGAAGGAATTATTAGCCAGAGTGATAAAAAAATTGGCGTTATAAAAAATCATATTTGGCAATTTCCATATAAAAACACTGAAGAAATAATGCACAAAGCGAATCGTTATTCAACACTAGGCGTTAAAAAATTACAAGAAAAAGGGAAAAATAGTACTGTTTTCAAGGCATTTCTACATGGCTTTTGGTCATTTATCAAGCACTATATATTTAGACTAGGCTTCTTAGATGGCGGACCAGGATTCGTGATTGCATTTAGTACTTGTCAAGGAACTTTCTACCGATATATAAAATTAATGGATGCACAAAAAAACTGGAAGCCACCTAGTGTTAATCCAATTTACAAATCTCAAAAATGATAGTTTCGGTAATTTTATCAGGTGAAATTCATAGACTAGAAATTACTTAGCTGAAGATGATATTATTCGTCTTGAGGACAATTATCAACGTAATTAGTTGCTTCTTTGTGTTTAGTCAGCACATCATTTACTGAAATATGCTAAATTGCTACCAATAAATCCTGCGCCACCAGTAATTAAAATGGTTTTATTATTAAAATCAATATCGTTATTAGTCATATAATTATTATTTACGAAATGGTAAAATTGATTTTAATACAAAGCACAGTTGAGTGATAAACTTAATTTAGCAATGATCTTTTTGATTAATTAACTTTTAAAAAAGTAATATATATGAAAATTTTAATTACAGGTCATAAGGGTTTTGTTGGCAGATATTTCATGCGTAAATACGCTGAGCATGATATTGTTGGTGTTGATTTAAAAGATAATTTTGATTGTAGAACTTATTTTAAAAATACAGATAACTCTTTTGATTTAGTTATACATTTAGCGGCGATTGTAGGTGGTAGAATGATTATAGAAGGTAGTCCATTAGCAGTTGCAGATGATTTAAGTATTGATTCCGAGTTTATACAATGGTGTTTAAAAACAAAACCTAAAAGAGTAATTTACTTTTCTTCTTCAGCGGCATATCCTACACAATTTCAAACAAAACATTATCAAACCAAATATAAACTAAAAGAAAGTGATATTAATTTACAAGATATTATGTCACCTGATATGACATATGGTATGGCAAAACTTGTTGGCGAATATCTTTTACAATACCTAGAGGCAGAGAATATAAAAGTTAATGTATTTCGACCTTTTTCAGGTTATGGCACCGACCAAGATTTAGACTATCCTTTTCCTACATTTATTGACCGTGCTGTGACAAAAAAAGATCCTTTTGAAATATGGGGTAATGGTGAACAAGTAAGAGATTTCATACATATAACGGATATAGTTGACGCTGTAGATGAAGCAATAAAACAAGACGTAGAGGGTCCTGTTAATTTGGGTTCTGGTACACCTACATCCTTTATACAATTAAAAGAAATGGTATGTGAACAAATGAATTATCAACCAGAGGTTAAATTTATAGATAAACCTGTAGGTGTTATGTATCGTTGTTGTGACAATAATAAAATGTTATCATTTTATACACCAAAGATTAGTTTAGAAGAAGGAATTTCAAAAGCTATAAGAAAGGAAATAGTATGACACCTAAGCAGTTTGCGTTATTGATAGAGAAACGTGCTAGTAAAAAGAGGATATCACATATGGAAGCAGTATTAGATTATTGTCAAGAAAAAGAAATTGAAAGCGCAAATTATTTAAAATTCACATCTAATGTAGAAAATATTAAGGATTGTGAAATTTTTGATTAATAATGAAAATATTAATCACAGGAAAAAATGGACAATTAGGAAAATCTATCCATAAGGTTTTTACAAGAAAAAAACTACCTTATGAGTTTGTTTTTGTTGGAAGGCAAGAATTGGACCTCAGTAGTATTGATTCTATTAAAGATTTTTTTAATCAAAATACCTAAATACTCTGTACTTAATACATATAAAACAGTGCAGAGTTTTAATGTGAAAACTTTTGGTTGGAAAGCTTCACTTAAATATTTTTTACTTAATGTGTGTATTTAAATAATTTAAAGATATGAACATTATTCCAGTAATTCTTTCAGGGGGTTCAGGAAATCGGCTTTGGCCACTTTCTAGGACTCAGTTTCCAAAACAATATTTATCCTTAGTTGGAAAAAACTCTATGTTGCAGGAAACCATACTTCGTTTGAATGGGATTGAAAATTTGTCACAGCCTATTATTGTGTGTAATGTAGATCATCGTTTTATTGTTGCCGAACAATTAAAGCAAATTGATGTTGCTGATGCCACAATAATTCTTGAGCCAATTGCTAGAAATACTGCGCCTGCAATCATTGCTTCAGCAATTCAATCATTGCAAATGAAAAATAGTACGGATGATATATTGCTGATACTTTCTGCAGATCATTTTATTCAAGATACCAAAGCTTTTTATCAATCCATGAGTGTTGCTTTAATTCATGCAGGAAAAGGGAAAATAGTTACTTTTGGTATTGTACCAACTCATGCAAACACAGGTTATGGTTATATTCAGGCTGAAACCACTTCAGATGAATACAATTCTACTGCAATGAATGTAAAGTGCTTTAAGGAAAAGCCTGATAAAGAATTAGCTGATGTTTATTTGTTAGAAAATGATAAATCAAGAGATAATAATCTAACCCCAAGTTGGTATTGGAATAGCGGAATGTTTGTATGTCAGGCAAAAACCTTAATTGATGAGTCTTCTATTCACTCCAGTGAAATATTGAGTAAAGTTAGAAGCTCCGTAAAAAATGCCATTTATGATTTTGATTTTATTCGTCTGGAGGAAAAAACTTTTGCTTCAAGCCCAAATATGTCAATTGACTATGCCTTGATGGAAAAAAGTAAAAATGTTATTGTTGTTCCAATAGATGCAAAGTGGACTGATGTTGGTTCATGGTCTACTTTATACGATATAGGCAAAAAAGATAATAGTAATAACTTAATAAAAGGCGATGTTGTTTCTCTAGAAACGACTAATTCATATATCAATGCATCTCATCATTTGGTAGCAACCATTGGTATTGATAATCTGATTGTAGTAGGCACCTCTGATGCAATTTTAATTGCAAGTCGAGATAAATCTCAAGAAGTTAAGAAAATTGTTGAAAAACTCCAGTTAATGGACAGAGATGAAGCACATTCTAATCGCAAGGTTTATCGTCCCTGGGGTTTTTATGATTCAATTGATTGTGGTGATAACTTTCAAGTGAAGCGAATACAAGTTAATCCTGGCTCTAAACTATCTTTACAGAAACACCAGCATAGAGCTGAACATTGGATTATAACCTCAGGTGAGGCAACAGTTACTTGCGGTGAAAATACATTTAAATTAAAAGAAAATCAATCAACCTTTATACCTAAAGGTGAGATACATCGACTTGAAAATCAAGAAGAAAAAATCTTAGAAATAATAGAGATACAAACGGGTGATTACTTAGGTGAAGATGATATTATTCGACTTGAAGATGACTACCAACGTAGTTAATACATTTAGAATATTCCTCTAGGATACTTTTAACTGAAACATTGTTTACATCTGTAGAATCAAATAAAGTGAAAGAAACAATATTCTCTGTTAATTGCATTTTTGGCGTTAACCTAGCAAATAAAGAAACAATAGGAGTGTTAACAGAATTTGCAGCATGCATTAAACCGCCGTCACAACATAACAATACTTGAGATTTCTTGATTATTTGAGCTGTTTGGTTAAAAGTAAATTGATCCACACAGTTAAATAAGTTTTTTAGGGGCATTTTTTTCAGTAACTTTTCGGAAATATCCTTGGCATTGCCAGAACCAATAAGGACAATATTTAAATTATTGTTATTTGCAATTAATTTTTCGATTATTTTATCCCACTGATTATATGTTCTATATTTCCATTCCCCCCCAAGGGCAATCGTAATATATTCTGCAGGTAAACCTATACTCTGGACAATCTCTCGATCTTCATTTGAAATAAACAACGAAACTTTGGATGATGAATTTATATCATCCTCATTCTTTATATAACCGAGCAAATGGTTCATTTGATGAAAGCTAAAAAGCACCCGATTCACTTCTGGACCATTGTAATAACCAAACATTCCAATGAAAGGAGTTGTTGGCGCTAAATTAGATTTTATATTAATACTTTTTGTACTATATGAGTCAATAATTACTAGGTCATATTTTGAGCTACCTACCTCCTCTTTCTTTGTATAAACATTTAAAAATACTTGATCATCATCGTAAAGAATAGCATTTTTTTTATCGGTAAATAAATCTATACTCTTATCTCTAATCATTACTCTATTAGACAAATCCATTAGGCTGTCCCCCAGGCTAGGGGCGGATAGATTAATCCAAAGTATTCTATTATGGCTTGGTAATATATTAAAAACCTCGTGCTTATTTTGCCTTCTTAATATAATATAAAAATATCGTTTTATATACTTTAACCAACGTTCAAATGCAGAAGTTTCTCCAAGGAAAGCTTGAGAATAGTTTGGAATATCAAACTTAAATGGCAACGTATATGTTTTTTTGTAACCTGACATTAAAATAGCTATTTATTTAGTTATAAAGTGCTTTAGGGCTAAAATAACTCATATATATTGGTATATTAATCTAAAAAACACTATTTTATTCTAATTATAAATATAAGAAAATTTATGTTGCTCAATAAAGAACTATCAAAATCCTTTGCAATATTTGTAAGAAGTAGTTATGGTGATTTATTGATGGTTGATCCTCTTATTAAATATATTAAACAACTCAATACTGATAACAAAATCACTCTTTTTGTAGAAGATAAAAATGCACAGCTTATTGAATTTATGGAAAACATTGATAATTTTTATCAAATTCCTTCAAAAGGTAACAAATACTTATTCTTCATATTTTTTGGACTTAAATATCGTAAAAATAAATATGATGTTAGTATTGCAGCAAAGACTGGTGTTGGATCTACAAATGGATTTTTTCCATATATATTGGGAGCAAAAAAACAAATAGCTTACGTATCAAAACCCAAAACATGGACAGATAGTCTAGTTAATTTCCCAATTACTTATAGTGAAGAAATTTACCATAGTCAGCATTATGCCCTGGGTGTATTGCAATTATTAGATAGCAAATTAACTAAGATTCCAAATTACTTATACCCAAAATTAATAGGTCGAGTTAAGCCTAATAAAAATAGTAAACCAAAACTTCTTATTTCTGTAACTAATACAAGAAATTCTTGTTTACTCAATAATAAATCAATAGCATCAATTATTAATAAGTTAAGTAAAGAATTTCAATTCGATATTTATATTTCTGCTTTAAAAAGTGATTACGATAAAGCTGTCAATCTTAAGAAGAATATTATTCAAGATTCAATTATTAAAATAACCCCGCTATTAAAGGACTACATAAAATTGATTAATTATATGGATATTTGTTTTTTAGGTGAAGGAGGTAGTATGCATATGGCTGCAGCACTTGGAGTTCCACAAGTTGTTGTATTTGGACCTACATCCACCACAACTTGGTCCCCATTAAGTGAGAAAGCTACCGTGCTTTATGACAAATCAATGGAAAAGATTCATAGGAATGTAAATAATATTCCGACAAATCAAATATTAGAAGCTTTGAAAGATAAACTTAAAAAATATAATATCTAATGAATCTTAATATTAGTGTTAAGCCGATACTTATGTTACTTATCTTTTGACAATTGAATTTAGTTTGAACATTTGAACTTAATCAAAAAAATATTTGTATTTAAGAACTAATCTTTTTATACCAATCTTCGAATTCTTCTTTCTAGGAGTTTAGTTTTTATTGCCATAAAACCAAAATAGGTTTAAAGATAAACACAAATTTGAAAGATCTATCTTTTGTCTTCATATTTAGATAATATTTTCATCAAAAACAAATGTGGGAGCGTATGGTGGGTAATTGGTATTCTGGGTAATTGAAAATTATTAGACTTAGGATTTACCTTACCTCGAATCATTGTTGTTGCTGAAGCATAACCTGCATTTCTAGTAATATTACAAACTGATTCGTTAAAACGACCAAAAGGATAACAAAAGTCATCAACTGATATTTTAAAAAAAAATTCAAGCTCGGTTTTACAATCATTTATTTCCTTTCGAGCTTGTTTTTCACTAATTTTTGTTAAGTCAGCGTGAGTTTGTGAATGCGCCCCAATATCCATACCTAAGTCAATCCAGTCTTGAATTTCATCTGAAGTCATTAAAGGCCTCTGTGATATACCATGTTCTAAATCCCACGTGTTAGAAGTCCCAATTTTTTTGTTCACCAGGTAGCATGTGGCACTAAAATTATATTTTTTTAAAACAGGGGCTGCATTTATCAGGTTATTTTGATATCCATCGTCAAAGGTAATTCCAACTACTTTGCCAACCTTATTCCCATCCATATAAGGTTTTAAATCTCTCATACTTAAACCTTTATAACCTAATAAATTCAGTAGCCACATTTGAAATCTAAATCTTTTTGGAGGGACGTACAAACTTCGCATGATGGTAGATTTCGGCATGAATTCAATGCTATGGTACATTAGAATTGGGATATTAGTATTTGACATTATTTATTAAGAAGTCCTAATAACCTCTGCTTTATAATAATATATGGTGGTCTTTTAATGCTAACTTTTTGCGCTAACTGAATTTGTTTATTAATCGGTTGCAATTTATATTGAGAGAAAAATTTAGAAATAATCTGTTCAGCATACTGTTTTTTTCTTTTTGTAGAATAAAGGCCAACAAACTTCTTCCCTTCTACTATCTTGTATTTTCTTAATAGCATTTCTGACAATGAAAATGGCTCAATTGTATGAGCAGGCACTTCATTAAATAATTTAATCATAAGCTTGTCTGCCCATTCAAGACTAGAGCGCATATTTGGCATAATTCCGATCATAGGAGAGCCCCACATTGCAGAATTTTTTGTCAATTCATATGAATGACCACCTAAATCTATTTGTTTTCCTTCTAAATTTTTCACATACACATTAAATCTCTTCCTCTTATGTATTAACCCTTCGTTCAAATAAAACAAAGCTTGATTATGTTGGATTAGGTCAAAAAGTTGTAATGGAGATTTATGGAAATATGTATCTGTATCAAAAAATAGTATTTTATCTTCTTCCTTTAAATCTAATTGATCCATGACGAAAGCTAAACCACGATTTTTTATACGGAAGTGATAATTACCATCTAAAGACCACTCTTTTTTTTGCCTGCTACTTATAGGTATAACTATTACAGGATAATCATTAAATTCTTCAGGCTTTTCGGTTAATACTACTATTTTAATTGGCTCATCAACCAATATCCAATTCATAAAGGTTAAAAGGCTAAATTTAGCACCATCATAATAACCCTGATCATCACCATAAACTATGAACAAAAGTACTTTTCTTATTTGATTTTCAAGATGCGTAACAATAGGTACTTCTAATTTATACCTTCCATTTGCATACCAACTCTCTATTTCACTAAAAATAGTTTTAGGGCTAATATTATCTAAACAATCACTATGACCATGCTTTTCATCACAACCAGCCTTACCACAAGCCACACATGGCATATTTGCTTGAAAGATTGTAATATTGCCGTAGCTTTGTATAGGTTTATCTTCTGTTGCTGATAATTGCAACTCATTAGACCAGGGTGACCACATAGTTAAAATAGTTGGGCCAAATATAGCAAAAATACGCTTATTTTGAGCAGAGGCAATATGCATATTTAAAGTATCCATTCCGACATACCCTTGTGAAAGTTCGCTCAAGGCAATATATTCATTGATAGAAGTTTGACCAATCCAATTAACAACATTATTAAATATTGGCAATGTTTTCTTTATTGCCAAATCAAATTCATTGTTTCCACCAGTGACTATGATTGGAATATTTAATTGATTTAATAAACCTAATAAATCATTTCTTAGATTTTTTGAATAAAGTTTGTAGTTATATTGAGCAGACGGATGAAAAATCAAAAATTTACCTATATTATGTTTTTCAAGTCTATTCTTAATCGCAATAGTATCTGTCTGATTAATAGTCGGGGCTGGTTGTTTTTTTGATACCTTAATTTTCAAACAGTTGAGTGGTTGCAAGTTGTTCAGTAGGATATGTTTATTACTGTCCCAATTGTAAGAACGCTTAAGTAATAAATTTTTCCACCAAGCCAGTCTGTTATTATCTTCTACACAACCAATTGCATATTTACTTGCCAATAGAGCATATAAAACGCTTCGATCACTGGCAGTTAGATTAATACTTAAATCGTACTTTCTAAATATTTTTTGAATAATTTTTTTCTCTTGTTTCCATCTCTGTTTTTTTTTCTTTTGGTAAGAAAAAGTATGAATACAATTTATATGTGGAAGAATTCTTGCTACTGGCAAAGTATCATCATTAACAAGGAGGTCAATCTGGGGATAATCATAATGTTCATAAAGCTGATTAATAAGGCTCAAACTTAAAAAAACATCACCATTAGAACGCTGAACAATTATTAGTATTTTCTTAGGGTTCTTCAAAATATTTATACAAAAATGAACTAAAAAATACAAATAGTAATCCTGTGAAATGACCTAAAAGATATGAATCACTCCACATAATTACAAGGAATAATAAGGGCAAAGCGAAACCC
>Ga0257109_1000290_pt1 | contig 15694 bp, 14 predicted proteins | sample LP_taG_8_FD_191566 | JGI IMG/M metagenome (GOLD analysis project Ga0257109, IMG submission 191566) | Marine microbial communities from Northeast Subartic Pacific Ocean, Canada - LP_J_2011_P26_2000m | ecosystem: Environmental > Aquatic > Marine > Oceanic | place: Canada: Northeast Subartic... | reverse complement strand
ACAAGCATAAAACCAGATCAGAATATTAGATCTTAAATATGGCAGCGACAATGGTTCAATGTATAATTAGCAAACTTTATTAAAATAAATACAAATATAATAGTGGTTGATATATTTTATGAATTGTTTTATGATGAATTCTTTAAGCGGTACGATTCTTATGGCCAATTACCAATGGACTGGAGAATACCAAAAATACAGTTAGCAAAAGATATAAATGTAAATTTAATTAATAAGTTATGTTTAAAGTTTAGATTTTGTCATTGACTTCATTAAAGGTGAATTAAACAAATTTACAAACGCTGAAATCACTGCTGTAGAACCGCATGTAAATTAGATTTATAATCCGCTAAGCATACTTAGCACAGAAACTTCATTAATAATGAAAGAATTGATAAAAGAATGGGTTCCGTATATCTCCTACCCGTTCGTCATAAGCTTCTGCTTCCTGCTTCATATTGTACTGATTTATCTTGATTTACATCTCACATTGGCAACGTGGATAGCCGTTTTTTTTGGCCTTCTTAGCATAATAACACTCGAGAGATACGTTCCATGCAGAGTAGAGTGGATACCGAAAAAAAAGGACTGGATTGTTGACGTATTTTACATGGTTTTAGTTCAAATATTACTAGTCAAATTTCTGACTTTTATAGTGAGCATAGCCTTACTCAATATTTTCCAATCAAATGGTTTCACCATAAACAACCTTTGGCCCAAAGAATGGGCAATAGGAACTCAAGCAATTCTGATGGTTTTGATGGCAGATTTCTTTCGTTATTGGCTGCATAGATTAAGTCATGAATGGATGCCCTTATGGCGCTTACATGCGGTACATCATTCACCTCATAAATTGTATTCCATGAATGTCGGCCGCTTTCATCCCCTGGAAAAATCAATTCAATTTATTTTTGATGCTTTGCCGTTTATAATACTAGGTATCACAGAAAATGTTTTAGCACTCTATTTTGTTTTTTACTCGATTAATGGCTTTTTCCAACATTGCAACATTAAGATTTATCTAGGACCACTAAACTATGTTATCAGTGGACCGGAATTGCACCGTTGGCATCACTCGGTGAAAATAAAAGAATCTAATAAAAACTTTGGGAATAACTTGATAGTTTGGGACTTATTGTTTGGCACTTGGCATCTGCCAAAAGCAAAAAAGGTAGAGCAATTAGGCTTAATAAATAGAAATTATCCCTTGGGGTTAATTGAACAATTAAAAAGCCCCTTCATTAATGGGTTAGATCAGAAGAAAGATGACTAATTTATTAAAACAATGTTTTCTTAATGTTTATCTCCGCGTAAGGATGATGTGGATCAGAAATAAATATTATGTCCCATTTGTTGAATTAACTAAAAACCCAAAAATAAATCAGTGGAATCTATTAAAAAATATTCTACATCAAAACAAGGACACGCATTTTGGAAGCAAACATAAGTTTACATCAATCCATTCCTATAAGGATTTTCAAAACGCAATCCCAATTAATGAATATGAAGACTTGCGTTCTTACATTAACCAACAAGAACAAACGGGAGAACCATGTCTGAACTCACGGCAACCAGTTATGTACGCTCAAACAAGCGGGACTACTGGCGAACCAAAAAATATCCCGATACTTAATGCAACGATCGAAAGCTATAAACACAGTCAAAGTCTGTTTTCATACACTCAATATAGTTTTGATATAAAAGTTTATAGTGGGAAAATTTTGGCTATTATTAGCCCAGATATCGAGGGAAACCTAAGCACCGGAACTCCTTATGGTGCAATATCAGGTTTAATATACAAAAGTATGCCCACACTATTACGACGCAGTTACCTTTTGCCTTTTGAAATTTTCACGGTTTCTGACTACGAGATAAAATATTATTTGATCTGCGCATTCGCACTAAAATCAGAGAATATAACCTTAATCGCTACGCCGAATCCTTCAACAATTTTACGACTTAAGGATATCATAGACACTAACTTTGAAAATCTACTTCGTGATATAGAGTCAGGGAACCTCTCATGCGTGAAGGAACTTGATCCTGAAAAAAGAAAAAGGATTAATTGCAAGTTCAAGCCAAACCAATTGAGGGCATCGCAACTAAGGGAGCTAAAAAAGAAAAAGGGGAGTTTAATCATATCCGACATTTGGCCAAATTTAAAATTGATTTCAACCTGGACCTCTGGAAACTGCAGCACCTTATTACCTGCATTAAAAGTACAGTTGAGCAGCAAATCTTTTATTGGCGAAGTTGGGTATATGTCCAGTGAATTTCGAGGGACGGTTAATCTCGACATAAGAAATGAAATACAAGTCCCAACGCTTAATGAAAACTTCTTCGAATTTGTTGAGCGCGATGAGTGGGGTAGTAAAAGCCCTGACTTTTTAATGCTTCATGAAATTGAGTTCGGTAAGGATTACTATATATTTGTGACAACTCAGAACGGACTCTACCGTTATTTCATTAATGATATTATTCAAGTCACAGGAAAATACCACAATACACCAACTATTAAATTTATCCAAAAAGGTGATGGAGTCATAAACTTAACTGGAGAAAAATTATATGAAGATCAAGTGAACAAAGCGGTTTTAAAGGTAATCAAAAATTACAATCTTAGAATCAAATTTTACGTTATGGTGGCGTACTCCGAAGAATTAAAGTATCGCCTTTACATTCAACATCCGTTTAAAGCAGCTTATGCGCATGAGATAGAGGAAGAAATATCTTGCTTGAATATTGAGTATATGGAGAAACGTAAGAGCGGCAGATTGAAGCCGTTAGAAGTTGTTTGCGTAGAAAAAAGAACAGCTGAGGAATTTAAAAAGTATAATCTTAACAAAGGCCAAAGAGAAGGGCAGTTTAAACTGATTAGATTACTTAGCGACAAGGACTGCGATTTTGACTTCAACAAGTTTTGCATTCTCGAATCATGCTAATATCAAGTTGTCTTTTTAATTCTATTAAAATACCGTTTCGTGAATCCTTTAAGCATTCATCTTTCAAACGTTCTGAAACAGAAACAATACTTTCAATTGTTAAATCAAAAGATATTGTAGGCCATGGGGAAGGATGCCCCAGAAAATATGTGACGAACGAAACCATCAAATCATCTCTGCTATTCTTAAATGAAAACAAAACGAACTGGCTTAAGTTAAACAACCTGGAAGATCTTGTTAATTGGCTTGCCCTCAATCGAACGCTTGTTGATAAAAACCCCGCTGCATTTTGCTCATTTGAATTAGCTCTGTTGGATTTAATCGGCCGCATAAATAAAAAGAGCGCTGAAAGCATTGTCGGACTAAAAGAGTTAGATGGCAGTTTTGGCTATACTGCTGTTTTGGGAATCTTGAGCCAAGAACAGTTTAGTTCACAAGTTCAACGCTATTCAAAAATTGGTTTTACCGACTTCAAAATAAAACTATCGGGGAAATTCCAGCTAGATAATGACAATATAAGCCACGTAAATACAACCATTACGAATTCCAGGATTCGGCTTGATGCTAACAACCTGTGGAAGAATTGGCATTCTGCAGCTGATTACATAAAAAGACTAGGACTTGACTTTCTTGGCGTAGAAGAACCTTTGGCTCATGGTGATTTTGAAGGAATGAAGAAGTTTTCTAATTCGACTAATACTCCTATAATATTAGATGAAAGCTTTTTGCGTTATGAACATTTTAATCACATTGAATCTAGTCCCAAGAACTGGTTAATTAACTTACGCATTTCAAAAATGGGAGGAATTCTAAGGTCTATCGAAATTGCAAATCAGGCAGAGAACTTAGGTCTCCCTCTAATTATAGGAGCTCAGGTTGGGGAAACCAGCATTCTATCCAGAGCTGCATTATCAATTGCAAACCATTATCGAGATTTAGTTACCGCACAGGAGGGAGCATTCGGAACTTATCTATTAGAGAAAGATATAACTGAAGACCCTATTATGTTTGGCAAAGGTGGAGTACTTGAATCTTCATCAATTACTACCAATAGCTACGGATGGGGAATGAACGTCCGAACATTGGAATAGATTATTATGCGACAAACAAATGCTAAAGAAGATTGTCGGCCGATACTGATATGGATCTTGTGGATATGTTTAGTGCTTTTTGCCTGCAGAATAACAGGACAGATTTTGGTAGAATTCTTTGGGGTCACATTTCTTCCGCCATCAAAAGAATGGTTTTCAGGCATAATCTCTTACCCGATACTTCTTGTCTTCCAAATCGCAATAATTCTACTCATGGCACAAGTTGCAACTGATCTTACTAAAGGCACCGGACGATTTAGCCAGTCAAGTCCCGTTACTGCCAAGAACTTGCGCATCTTTGGATCAATATATCTGCTTTCTATGATACTCAGATATATTATTCGCATGTATATTTATCCCGAAGAAAGATGGACCGGCGGATGCATCCCTATTTTCTTTCATTGTGTTTTAGCAACTTTCGTCTTGGCTTGGGGCCACTGGAAAAAAGTATCGGAAGAATTAGAAACTAAAGAGAAGTAAACGATCCTTTTGAGCGTACTGGTCGAGGTTACTTAAACTGGACCAGTTTGGATAACTCGATCAACGCGTAAAAGGAGCTCAAAAAGCCGGGTTAATGACTCTTTTCGGCCTGATTCATCGCCAGTTGTATGAAATCCCGGAATAAATAAGGAAAAATCCTGTTCAACACTTACCCGCCAGCGAACACCGGCTTGAAGCCCGCCTCGATCAGGATGCGCTTCACTTCTTCGCGCTTGTCGCCCTGGATTTCGATGCGGCCCTCTTTCACCGTCCCGCCGACGCTGCAGGCTTTTTGCATCTTTCTGGCGAGTTCCTTTTTCTCTGGCAGGCCAATCCCCGGGAAATTGCTCACGACCGTTACGGCCTTGCCGCCGCGATGCGCGGTCTGGCGGATGATGTCCACGCGTCCTCGATTCGTGTTCTTCTTCCCGCGCTTAGAGGTTTTCTCCGGCGCCCCGGCAGGCGCCGCGGATGACTCCACCTTTGAAGAATCCTCCGGTCCGGCGGGTAATCCTTCCAGCCCCTCCAGCGCGCCAAATGGATTCTGCGTCAGGCTCTCGCCCCCTTCCGTTGATATGCGTTGCTTCTTTCGACCCATCTTTCTTACTCACAGGAAAGGCTAGAACGTAGTTGGCAGCATTCTGAAAATCAACCTGATTAACTGTTGCCGGGTTTCCGGAGTAGCCTCGTGGTGTATAGGCCAAGTTTGTAGTTTTGATCGCCCTCACATCGTTCTAGGCAGCCCGTGCTGTTGTTGAGGCGAATGGAGGCGAGCGGTGAGAACGTGAAGATCCAGATCACGGGCGATGCGTTTGAGACGTACAAACTGCAATACTCGAATGGTTTCTCTGGCTCGTATGCTTTAGGTTCAGCCATCAACCCTCAGCTTGTAAGTCTGAAGGCTTTTCGCGGCACCAGTTGAAACGGCTTGAAAACTGCGCTCATTGCGATGACGGTCGGCTCACCATGAAATCACAACTCATCGCAATCGTCGCAGCCGTGCTTTTGGTGGGGTGCGCCACAACGCAGTCGCCAGCCATCTCAATTCACGAAGCCGCCAGAGACGGAAACATCGAAGCCGTCAAACAACACTTTGCTTCTGGTGCTGATGTTAATGCGAAGGATGATGCGTTCCGAGCGACTCCTTTGAACTGGGCGGCTTTCGGTGGTCACAAGGAAATCGTCGAACTCCTCATCTCCGAAGGTGCAGATATGAATGTAAAGTGTTCTAACCAGAACACACCGCTAGATGTGGCCATCAAGTACAAACGCACCGAAATCGCCGTCCTCCTCCGCAAACACGGCGCAAGACGGGTGAAAAATTAAAAGCTGAGGCAAATGAAAGCCGAATCAAGACGGGCATTCACGCTCATTGAGCTGCTGGTGGTGATCGCCATCATCGCCATCCTTGCTGCTCTGCTGCTGCCGGCGCTGGCCAAGGCCAAGGCCAAGGGGCGGGCAATCTACTGCCTCAATAACGAGAGGCAGATGATGCTCGCAACAACCATGTACGCAGAGGCAAATCAGGGTAAATATCCCTGGACATTCATCTCTGTTGTGGGGGGCGCCGGAGATTGCTGGTTCAATTACATCCAACCGCACATGAACAGCACTAATGTCCTGCTTTGTCCCACCAAACAGCGTAAGGTCGTGAAGATTGATTATTCATATATTTTTGCCAACGATAACACCTTATCCGGCTACGGGGCTAATTTCCAGATTGGAGGATGTCGGTTCTACGGTGGGGGCTGGTTCGTCGATCCCATGAAGGATACCGGAATCATTCGACCCTCAACAACGGTTTATCTCTCGGATGTGGGTTGCCAGGCGAAGAGTACGCGCAATCCGGAACAATGTATCACGCTCCAATCCTACGAGAAACCCGAGGTCTGGATCCTGGACGATCCGGTCGGGTTTGGTGGGCATTATGTCATCTCTCGGGCGCCGAACTGGGGTGGACCAAGCATCCGGCATCTGGCAAGGAGCAACGTGGGATTCCTCGACGGGCATGTGGAGGCCATGAAAGCCTCAAGGTGGTATTATCAGGATACCCCTTGGTTAGACCCAAAGCGCGGTGGCTCTTAATGAAGAAAAGTTACTGCATACCAACTGCATGAAACACATACTAATCACAACAATCGCAGCCGTGCTGATGGTGGGGTGTGGGTCGAGTGTGGATATTTGGACGGCTGCCGCGCATAAACCGCACAAAAAATGAGACGAGATGAAACATGGTGCCGAGTTTTATTCGTGATGGCGCTGGTTGTTACTCAGGCGGTTTCAGCGGCTACCAAGCAACCCAACGTTATTGTTGTTTTTATTGATGACTTGGGCTGGACCGATCTCGGCTGTTACGGCTCGAAGTTTTATGAGACGCCACACATTGATCAGCTCGCGAAGCAAGGCGTTATGTTCACCAGGGCGTACAGTTCATGCAACGTCTGTTCACCGACTCGCGCTTCCTTGATGACGGGCAAGTATCCTCAGCGTGTTGGCTTCACCAGTTGGCTCAATCCGGGTAAACCAAGCGGCGCGAACAGTGCCGCTACTCATCTGCCAGCCAGCGAAACCACGATAGGCGAAGCCTTCCAGCAAGCAGGTTACAGGACCGGTTATATCGGCAAATGGCATGTCGGTTCCAAAAAGTTTGGAATGCCCAAACAGCATGGGTTCGATTGGCAGATGGCAACGGCCAAGCATGGCTTGCCTGGATCTTATTTCCATCCCTATAAGAAGAAAGGGCTGTCTACCGCTGACGTACCGGATCTGGAAGATGGCAAGCCGGGTGATTACTTGACCGACGTTCTGACGGAAAAGGGCATCGGGTTCATCCGGGAGACGGCGAAGGAGGGCAAGAAGCCGTTCTTCCTCATCCTCGGTCACTATGCCGTTCACACACCGATCCAGGCACCGCAGAAACTGGTTGAGAAGTATCAGGCGAAGAAGAAGCGCATGTACGGCGCCACTCCCCTGAAGATGATACCCGAGCGCTTCAACCGCAAGGTCCCGGCCAGGCAGCAAAACCCCGTTTATGCGGGCATGATGGAAAACTTGGACAGGAACGTCGGCAAGGTGATTGATGCCTTGGACGAGCTCGGGTTGACCAAAGACACCATCATAGTGTTTACCTCCGACAACGGCGGATCCTGCATGCCGGGCACACCGGAAAAAAGGCCAACCAGCAATTATCCGCTCCGGGCCAGCAAAGGCTGGAACTACGAGGGCGGAATCCGTATCCCCACCTTCATCACCTGGCCCGGCAAGATCCCCGCCATGAAAACGGACGAGCCCGTGATCACGATGGACCTTTACCCCACGCTCCTGGAGTTGACCGGGTGCAAGCAGTTGCCGAAGCAGACCATCGACGGACGCTCCCTGGTTTCACTGATTCACGGCAAGACAAAGACGCTGGGCCGATCCTTCTTGGCTTGGTGGTATCCCCATGCCAACGGGCATGGAACACAGCCCTGCCAGTCGATCTTGAAGGATGGCTGGAAGCTCGTTCACTGGATGAATCAGAAGGAGACCGAGCTTTACCATTTGGATGAAGACGAGGGAGAGAGGAACGACCTCGCCAAGAAGGAACCCGAGAAAGCGCGTGAATTGCTGGAAACACTCAACCAGTGGGTCAAGGAAACGGGTCGAAAGTAAAGGGTTTACCGATAGTTAGAAAACTGTAGGATTTTGTTGGATGCGTTGCGGAATACCATGGATCACGATTCTTCTCGCGACGGCCTCGGCATGGGCTGCCAAACCGGATTCCATCGATATCGAGGCCGGCCGGAAGCACTGGGCCTATCAACCACTGAGGGCACCGGTCATCCCCGAAGTGACGGATGCCGCCTGGCCTGCCAACGACATCGATCGCTTTATACTCGCCAAGCTGGAATCGGCGGGGTTGCAACCCGGTTCAGATGCAAAGAAAATCACCCTGGTTCGTCGGCTCTACTTTGACCTCGTCGGCCTGCCTCCCACACCGGAGGAGATCACCCGGTTCGTCGACGACAAGTCACCCAAGGCGTATGAGGATCTCGTTGACTCGTTAATGGCATCACCACGCTTCGGCGAACGTTGGGGTCGCCACTGGCTTGACGTTGCGCGTTACGCGGAATCGATGTCACTGCGCGGACGCTTGCTCAAACATGCCTGGCGTTATCGTGACTACGTAATCGAAGCGTTCAATGACGATCTGCCATACGATCAATTTCTCCGACAGCAACTTGCGGGCGATTTGCTGAAGGCAACCTCAGTCGACGCGCAACGCCGGAATCTCATCGCCACGACCTACCTGATGATGGGTGACGCTCTGCTCGAGAACCAAGACAAGAGCCAACTCGACATGGATTACGTAGATGAGCAACTCGACGCCATAGGAAAAGGTATGTTGGCGCAAACGATCGCCTGCGCGCGCTGTCACGACCACAAGTTCGACCCCATTCCGACCCGTGACTACTACGCGATGGCGGGGATTCTCAAAAACGTGCAGTGGCTGAAACACGGGAATGTCTCCAATTTCATGGAAAAGCCCTTGCCAATTTCGGAGGAGACAAAGCGAGGACTGGAAATTCACGACGCGTCGGTTGCCCGACTGAAGAGCGAAATCAACACCCTAAAGCCAAAAGTTACAGGCAAGGGCCTGCCCCCTGTGCAGGCGAAGGACTTACCGGGGATTATCGTGGACAACACGGATGCAAAAGCCACCGGCAAGTGGGCTAAATCCAGTGGCGTTCCAAATCACGTGGGTTCTGAATACCTCTATTCCAATACCTCCGGCAGCAAAGTCATTTATCCCGTCAAGTTTTCGAAGGGAGGCAAGTACGCAGTACGTATTTCAGGTGCGCAGCACCCAAACCGAGCGCCCAAAGCGCTCGTGACCGTTCTGCATAATGGCGGAAGTAAATCCTTTCGCCTCGACCAGAGAAAGAGCCCGGGTGCTTTTAACAAGGCTGGTTCAGATGGCTATTTCCAATCGCTGGGCTTTTATGAATTTCCCTCTGGTCAGTGGGATGCGGTTGAGATTTCTACGAAGGGTGGCGGTGGTTTTGTCGTTGCCGATGCAGTCCAGTTTCTGCCTGTCGACAACGACGGCAAAGTAACAATCCCCCAGTCATCTCAGCAGGGTAAGGAACTTTCGCCTGCTGAACAGAAGGAACTCAAGGCGAGAATGGCGAAACTGACGACGGATCTATCTGCCCTCCAAAAACGAAAACCCGCCCCCGAGATGGTCAATTCAGCTGTCGAAAAAAAGAAGCCGACGGATATGAAGATTCATATTCGCGGCAACATCTATCAATTGGGCGCCATTGCTCCACGCGGCGTGCTGCAGGTCGCCAACTACGGCCCTGTTCCAAAGATGCCCACCAACGCCAGCGGGCGACTGGAACTTGCTGACTGGGTCGCTGATCCGGCCAACCCGCTGACGGCCCGCGTGATGGCGAACCGAGTGTGGCACTGGCTGATCGGCGAAGGACTGGTTCGTACAGTCGATAACTTTGGCACCACGGGCGAATCGCCGTCGCATCCCGAACTGCTCGATCATCTGGCCGTCCAATTTGTTCAACAAGGTTGGTCTGTGAAGAAGCTTATCCGGGCGATTGCTCTCTCCAAGACCTACCGTCTTTCGTCCGCCCGAGGCGAGCAGCCAGAAGACCCGGAAAATCGACTGCTGGCTCACATGAATCATCGTCGCCTGGATGCCGAGGCGCTGCGTGACACGATGTTGTCCGTAGGCGGCACGTTAAAATTAGAGATGAGAGGGGCAACTTTCCCCGCGAGCCTTAAAACGGACGTCGACTTTCAGTTTAAGGCACCACGACGCAGTGTTTACGTACCCGTATTCCGTAGTAGTTTGCCCGAACTTTTTGAAGTGTTCGACTTTGCCAATTCCAGTCTGGTGACCGGCCGCCGCACCCTCAGCACGGTTGCTCCGCAAGCGCTGTTCATGATGAATCATCCTTTCGTCCGCACGCAAGCCAAGCTCGCCGCGGAACGCCTTCTTGGCGATTCGCAACCGAAAGAAGAGCATCGCATCGATCACGCCTATTTGCGGATCCTCGGACGCCACGCGACCGCGGCAGAGATCGCGCTCAGTCAGGAGTTCTTGAAATCGGTGATTGATACCACTAAGAACGGTCGGGTCGAGGCCTGGACACAGATGGTGCAATCCTTGTTTTCGACTATCGATTTTCGTTACGTCCGCTAAATCATCAGGTGTACGATCATATGAGCCCATTCAATCAATCCATTTCTCGAAGAGGAGCCCTCCAGAAGGCCGCCTGCGGTTTCGGAAGCCTGGCGTTGGCCGGTTTGTGCGGCGAATCTGCTCGAGCGGCGAATCTGCTCGCGGGCAAGAGCACCCATCATCACCCCAAGGCGAAACGGATCATTTTTCTGTTCATGCAGGGCGGACCGAGTCACGTCGATACCTTCGACTATAAACCGGCGCTCTACGAAAATGACGGCAAGAGAATGGCGTTCGACGACGCGCGCACGATTGCCAAGACTGGCAAGCGAGGCACCTCTGAGCTCGTCATGAAACCAATGTGGAAATACAGACAGTACGGGGAGTCGGGACGGTGGGCTTCCGATCTCTTTCGTGAGACAGCGAAGCATTCAGACGACCTCACCTTCATTCACTCAATGCATACCGAGGGGGTCGCACACGGGCCGGCAACGTTGTTTCTGCACTGTGGTTCGACCAGTTTTATTCGCCCATCGCTTGGGTCTTGGGTTACCTATGGCTTGGGGACTGAGAACGAGAACTTGCCTGGCTTTGTTTCGCTGGCGCCTCTCACCTCATCTGGCGGCGCTCGCAATTACGGCAGCGCTTTCCTTCCAGCAGCGCATCAAGGCACAGCCATTGGCAAGGCAGGGAAGTTCGACCAAAATGCGACGATTCGGAACTTGCGAAATGCTGATTTATCAAAAAACGAGCAACTACGACAACTCCAGTTCCTGCAGCGTCTCAACGCCGAGCAATTGAAAAGCGCAAATCAAGAATCTGAATTAGAAGCGCTCATCAGTTCCTACGAGTTGGCCTGGCGGATGCAAAACAATGCTCCCTACGTGCTCGACCTAAGCAAAGAGACTCCGGGAACGCTGGCGATGTATGGCATTGGTGAAAAGGAGACTGATGATTTCGGGCGCCAGTGCCTGATGGCGCGCCGACTGTGCGAAAACGGCGTTCGCTTTGTTCAAGTCACCTCTGGCGCGGCGGGCGGGGCTTCCAATTGGGACCAGCATGCGAGATTGCCCGAACACGAACCACAGGCAAAGGCGGTCGACAAACCGATCGCTGGCCTGCTGCAGGACCTGAAGCAACGGGGGCTGTTGGAAGACACCATCGTCTGGTGGAGCGGTGAATTCGGCCGCACCCCCTACGTTGAAAATCCCAACAAAAAGAAAATTCCCGGTCGCGACCATAATGCCAACGGGTTCACGACCTGGCTGGCTGGCGGTGGCGTCAAGCCCGGCCTCGCCTATGGTTCCACCGACGAGTTCGGCCACAAGGCGGTCGAGGACAAGGTCCACATGCACGATCTACACGCAACGTTGCTGCATCTGCTGGGACTCGATCACGAACGCCTGACCTATCGCTATGCCGGGCGTGACTTCCGCTTGACCGATGTCCACGGGGAGGTTGTTCAAGACATCTTGGCGTAGGTGCGGGAAGCATGAAGGCGTTGTTGCTATCACTGCTTACTTCGGATGCCTTTCTGTTCAGGACAATATTATGAGACGAAATACTACCCTGATCACAAGTTTCTGCGCATGCGCCCTGTTTTTCACTGCTTCCCATGCGGCGGCGGCGGAGCACGGGATGGATGAGGAAGCTCTATCTCAGATCCCCAAAAAACTTCAGGCAATCATTGACCGCGGGCAGAGCTCCGGCGCGGTCACCTTGGTGGCTCGAAATGGGGAGATCGCGTCCATTGATGCGGTGGGCTGGCGGATCATGGACAAGGAACCGCTGGAGACCACGGACGTTTTTTGGGCCGCCTCGATCACCAAGTCGTTCGTCGCAGTTGCCATCATGATGATGGTCGATGAAGGACATCTGCAACTCGACGATTTGGTGGAGAAGCACGTTCCGGAATTCAAGGGGCAGAAAGTGAAGACTGGCAAGAGGAGTGCGGAAACGGCTAAACATCCATTAACCATTCGAAATTTGCTCAATCATCTGGATGGTCTCCCGAAGAACCACGCCAGAAGTCGCGCCACGAAAACCATCAAGGAGCGTGTGCTTAAAGCCGCAAAGGATACGCTGATGTGGGAGCCCGGAACGAAATGGATGTACGGGGGCGAGGGCCTTTACGTCGCAGCTTATCTCGTGGAAAAGTATTCCGACATGCCATATGCCGAGTTTCTGAAGACCCGAATGCTCGATCCTCTCGGCATGAAGAACACCTACTTCACCATCAAGAACGTGCCCAAGGACAGGGCCGTCCCGCTTCATCGCAAGCTCAGGAATGGCAAATGGGAACACTCCTTTAGGGGGGACTTTGGTAACGGCCATTATTTTGCGGTGGATGGCGGATTCTTCTCCACCGTCGAGGACCTGTTCCCCTGGTGCCAGATGCTTCTCAACGGCGGTGAATACGGCGGTGTCCGCTACCTCTCGGAGAAATCCGTTGGTGAGCTGACGCACAAGCAAACCGGCGACGTTGAGCCTGCCGGGCACGGCCCCGGAAACTTTCATGCCTTGGCCTTTCAAGAGGCCGTTGAACCCCAGGGCGTTACTGCGGCACTGACCAAAGGAAGCTTCGGAAAAGGCGGCTCCGGGGGATCAACTACCTGGGTCGATCCCAGCACGAAGACCATTTATATCATGCTCCAGAACATAAGTGGTGGGGATAAAAATCTCACCCAGTCCACTTTTCTTAACACGGCCGCCAAGGCGATACCTCCGAAGTGAAACTTTTCCCGCCAAGAGAAACACCCAGAGAAAAAATAAACCCACGATGAAAACACGAATCCCCATTGTGCTCGGCCTGTTAGCCTGCCTGCTGCCCTTGATCGGGGCAGCCGAAACAAAAAAAGCCGCTAAGCCGATTATAAAGAAACCTTTCCTGCCTCTGGAGTCGGCGAAGACGATGCGGGTGCCCAAGGGGTTCAATGTGACGCTCTTTGCCGCTGAGCCGGACATCAAGCAGCCGATTGGTTTCTGTATCGATGATCGCGGACGGTTGTGGGTGGCTGAAGCCAATAATTATCCGGATAAGAAGGCGGGTAAGAATGACCGCATCATCATCCTAGAGGATACTGATGGCGATGGCACCCACGACAAGCGCATCGTTTTCTATGATAAGCTTGAATACATATGCGGTATCGAAGTGGGCTTTGGCGGTGTGTGGGTGATGTCGCTGCCCAACTTTTATTTCATCCCAGATAAGAATTACGATGGGGTGCCCGATGGCGAACCAGTGGTGCTGCTTGATGGCTTTGGAACTGATAATTCCGGGCACAATATCGCCAATGGCCTGGCGTGGGGTCCGGATGGTTGGCTCTACAACACTCACGGCCGTGACAATTGGTCTCTCCTTGGTAAACCGGGTACTCCCAAAGAAAAACGCCGCCGGTTTGACGGGGGAGTGTGGCGCTATCATCCGACCCGTCACGTTTGGGAACCGTATGCAACCGGCATGGTTAATCCCTGGGGTATTGACTGGAATGATTATGGGCACGCCATTGTATGTAACTGTGTGCGGCCCCACCTCTATCATATCATTCAGGGAGCCTATTACGATCCGTTGAACAATCGGCCGACGGGTAGGTATTCTTATGAACGCATCGCTACTATTGCGGATCATCGGCACGGCACCTTCGTTCGCGGGGGTAACTTCCGTCCGGCTCCGCTAGTCCCAACGGCTGTCCAGCGCACCAAGGAAAAAAGGGCAGGAGGCGGTCATGCGCACTGCGGCGCGATGGTTTATCTAGGTGACAACTGGCCCTCTAAATATCGCAACCAGATTTTCATGAACAACGTTCACGGTCGTAGAATCAATAATGACCGGCTCACACGCAAAGGTAGTGGTTACACCGCCTCCCATGAGCCTGATGTCATGATTGCAGCTGATCCATGGTTTGTTGGAGTGAGTCTGGCCTATGGTCCGGACGGGGCGGTGTACGTCAGTGATTTTTCCGACACCGGTGAATGTCATCACCATATCAATACGCAGAAACATACCGGGCGCATTTTTAAGATCGCTTATGGGAAACCGAAAACGTGGCAGGGTGACCTCAACAAATTGTCCAATGAGGAACTGCTTAAACTGAATCTTCATAAGAACGACTGGTTTGTGCGGCATGCACGGCGGATATTGCAGGAGCGACAGGCGGATACGTCGGCGTTGGTTAAAACGCTGAAGTCCGATCTCCCGGTGCCATCAAGATTGCGCGTACTATGGGCATTGCACGTTTCTGGACACTTGAATAAGTCGACGCTATCGAATTTGTTGAACGATCCCAGTGAACATATTCGTGCATGGGCAATTCAGTTGCTGTGCGAGAACCGCAAGCCAGGGGTCGCCGTTTGCAAAAAATTTGCTCAACTGGCCAAGAACGATAAGTCGCCCCTCGTGCGCTTGTACCTTGCCAGTGCGATGCAGCGTTTGTCTTTCAGTGAACGGATACCGATTCTCAAGAGGCTGCTCGCGCACGCGGAGGATATGGAGGATCAGAACCTGCCGCTCATGTACTGGTATGCGGCAGAGCCCGTGGTGGCATCTGATAAAAAGGTTGCGGTCGAACTCCTTACCGCTTGCAAAACCCCGAAAGTGCGTCAATTCATCACGCGCCGATTGGCATCCAAATAATGATAAAGACAGAACACCGCTGGATCGGGCCATTGGTTATACCAAAACCGCCGACCTCCTCCGCAAACACGGCGGCAAGACGGGTGAGGAATTGAAAGCTGAAGGAAAATGAAACACCTCCTACTAACAACAATCGCAGCCGTGCTTCTGGTGGGGTGTGCCACTTATCGAAGCGTTGATCCATGCTAAATCATTATCGAGTTGTAAGATTTGCAAGGTTGTGTTCGGGGTTTGATCAAGAATAGAATTTGCAACATGAACTGCGAGGAAAAAGATTTGTTTCAAAAATGTCAGGATATCATCAGCGATGGTAAACTGAGTGAGGGTGATGTTCGGCAGCTTTCGGAGTATATCAACGCTTCCCCTA
>Ga0257109_1000288_pt1 | contig 15713 bp, 17 predicted proteins | sample LP_taG_8_FD_191566 | JGI IMG/M metagenome (GOLD analysis project Ga0257109, IMG submission 191566) | Marine microbial communities from Northeast Subartic Pacific Ocean, Canada - LP_J_2011_P26_2000m | ecosystem: Environmental > Aquatic > Marine > Oceanic | place: Canada: Northeast Subartic... | reverse complement strand
GGGATCAACGTTATTACTAACTAGAACTTGAGAGTATGAAACGTTAAGAAAGTGTTTTCCTTCGTTTGTATTCTTGGAAACTTCATAATCAAGTGTTGTTCCAAACGAGCTTGTGGTTGTAAGTTCTGGTATTTGATGGACTTCAGAGCCAAGCGCTATAAAAGCAGAATCTGGATTTGTTATTGTAAATGATATATCCTGCTTATTTTCCCAACCATTATTTTCTAGATGTATAGAAACTGAAAATGTTCTGCCAATCATTACTGATTCAGGATAAGTAATTTGCAAATCCATACCGCCTTCAAATGTTTCTGTCACGTCTTCGGCATTGACCATAGGTATAGGAATACCAAAACTAGATAGAATCAAAACGAACACTGGTAGGAGTTTCAAAATGTTCATTACTCATTTTTGGTTATTTTGTAATAGAATGTTTCCATCATTTGATAGTATATGCAAATTTAAGTAAGCCTGCAGATGATTTTCAGTATGAGTTGCTCTGGTGAAGTTGTAGAAAAAGAACCAGAATTAATTCAAATTAGACCTTCTATCGTAAAACAACTCAAGAAGGCAAAGTATGGCGTAGCTGATCATTCCACCGTGGGATTATGCCATTGGACAAAAAAATCATTTAGAGGCGAAGGGACATGTTACAAACACAAGTTTTATGGAATTAGCACGCATAGTTGTATGGAATTTTCTCCTGCTGGAATGTATTGCGAGAATAGATGTGTATACTGCTGGCGGCCAATGGAATTCTATGATTCCATGGAAATGAAGCCGCAAAATGTTGCTGAACCAGAAGATATTATGACCAAATTGATGGCAGAGAGAAAAAAATTGATTATGGGACACTACGGTGACCCTAATCAAGACAAAAAGAAATTGGATGAATCGTTACTTCCAAACCATTATGCGATTTCACTATCCGGGGAACCAACCATGTATCCAAAATTACCAGAACTTATCAAATATTTGAAATCCCTTGAAGCAACAAAATCAATTTTTTTGGTCACAAATGGCCAGGAACCAGATATGATACGGAAACTTGAAGATGAAAATGCTCTTCCAACTCAGCTTTATCTTTCAACCAATGCGGCAGATTACCAATCCTTTTTGAAAATCAACAGACCTAGATATGATGATTCTTGGGAAAGATGGAATAGAACACTAAAGATGTTATCAACTCTTGGCACTAGGACAGTTCTTCGAATTACTTTGATTAGAGGTTATAATGATGATGAAGAAATGATTCCAGTTTTTGCATCACTGCTACGAGAATCAAATGCACATTTTGTGGAGATAAAATCATACATGCATATTGGAAGATCAACTAATCGACTTGAGCATTCGGATATGCTTGAAATGGATGAAGTTAGATCTTTTGCAAATAAACTAGTTCAAGAAAATAATGCCTTTACAGTTATGGATGAAAGTGAAATATCAAGAATAGTGATATTACAAAACAAGAAACGATTTGTAGATCGCTTCATTCCTGCTTATTGTTAAACCAATCAGCAAATTTTTTCAAAGCTTCGTACCTATGAGAAAGCTTGTTTTTGTCAGCTAGTTCCGCATAGGTTTTGGTTTGATTTTCAGGAATAAATATCGGCTCATAACCCCAACCATTGCCTTGAATGTTTTCTGAAATTGTTCCAGCTATACTAGACTCAAATAACTTTACATTTGCGTCTGGAGTTTCGTTTGAGTCACAATATGCAATTACTGCTCTAAATTGTGCGTTACGATTATTCCCGACCAGTTTTAAGATTCCATTGTTTCCAAGAGTCTTGAAGGCATAAGATGAAAATGGACCTGGAAACCCAGATAATGAATCAATAAAAAGACCATCGTCTTCTACTATAACCGCGGATGGTTTTGGTGCTCCTATACTTTTCATCTTTCTCGTTTCATTATATGCAGACACAGCCTTTTGTTCTGCTATTTTTGATAAGGAATCATCTTGGATTTCTAGCAAGTCAAGAAGATAATGTATTGGTTTTATTCCAAACTCTGCTAGAATTGTTTGTGCCTCAAAGAATTTGTTCATATTTGATGAGGCAAAAATCACATCAGCAGTTTTATTATCAAACGACTCTGGCATATCTCCCACGACTTTCAATTATCATAACTTTATTTGTAATCTTGGAAAAACGTTCCTTGCCAACTGATGATTTGTATCCAGATAAGAAATTAGACCACGCTTTTTCAAAAACATCTGCATGAGCGCTATTCAGAATTTCTTTAAACAATCTTAGATCAACCGCATGATCATCAGATTTGAGAGTTCTATTTGCAAGGCCAAAGTCAATTATGAAAATATTATTACCAGATTCAATAAAATTTGAGGTTGTCAAATCACCATGCGCAATTCCATTTTTATGCATAATGCCGACTAATTTGCCAATTTTTTTACAAGAATTTACCAATTTGGTTTTTGACAGGTCGCCAACCAAAACACCATCAATTTTTTGCATTATAATATCACAATTTTTTATATCAATAAAATGAATTAACGGTGTACGAATTCCAAATTCTTTTACCTCCGCCATAATCTGAGATTCCCTAATGGTTCTCTGTTTTCTAAGTCGATAGTCAAGAGATGAATTACGATAATCTTTCTTCTTTCTTGATTTTAAAATAGCCTCTTTACCATTCCATGTGGTAAAGAAAAGGTCACCCTCAGCTCCCTTTCTAATTAATTTCATTAATATTATATTCAATGATTAACAGATTAAAATCTATCATGGATCCGGATGAAAAGAGAATTAGACAAGAGGATTGTAATGAGGATACTATGGGGATTGGAATTTTAACCCTTACAAACAAAAGAGTTGCGTTTGATAAAAAACACGCCAGAGTCATGGATTTTTCAGGCTCAATAGGTGATACAATATTAGATGTACCGCTAGAAAATATTACAAAAGTTTGGAAAGAAGGCTTGTTGATGAAAAAGGTATGTTTTACTGCAAAAATAGATGATGGTGAAAAGACATACAAGTTTGGTGTATTTAGCAATGGAAGCTGGCGGAAAACATTTGAAAAAACTCTGGAAAACTTTTTAGAGAGTAAAAAATAGAATTGTGAATAGGTGAAAAAATGAGTGATGAAGATGATAATGTTTTAGTTGAGACAGAAAATTTTCTATCATGGTATGATGGTGATCAAGTTGGAATTGAATTTTTGGCTGATGGGGTAATAAAAGAAATTAACAAAGAAGATTTTCGTGACTTTTGCAAGTTTATATCGCAAACTCAGGATGAATTTATCCGAGCAGAAGATGAAGAGGATTAGAATAATCTAATAAGTAATTTCTACCGTATCAAGTCTCCAAGACTGTTTAACGAAAGTATCTTTCAGTTTAGCTCCTTTTTTCACGGAAGCCTCAAGCAATCCTTGCCAAGCAATTTGTGACCCACAATCACCAGCAAATTTTTGTGGAACTACAAAAAACTTGCATTTTTGTCTTTTGCATACACTTTGTAGCATAGCTGACAATCTTTTGTTTGCTGCAACGCCACCAACTATCATCAGCTCCTTTTTTTTAGTAAAAGCCAAAGCACGCTCTGTAGCTTCACAAATCATTGCAAATGCAGTTTCTTGAAGTGAATAACAAGCATCATCCACGCCTTGTTTTGCAACATCTTTTGTAGCTGAAAGAAGTCCTGAAAATGATACATCGTTTCCTTGTACAGAATAAGGGAGTGGTATATAATTAGATTTTTTTTCAGCAAGCTCCTCAATTTTTTTTCCGCAGGGAGATGCAAATCCAATAAATCTTCCAAATTGGTCTAGTAGTTGGCCCAAAGTAATATCTAATGTCTCACCAAAAACCCTCCACTTTTTATTCAAAAAAGCTAGTAACATAGTATGTCCACCAGATACTAGCAAAACTAGGGGATTTTTTGCGCCTGTCAGCATTTTTCCTAGTTCAATATGACCAAGAGCATGATTTACTGGAAAAATTGGGATATCATAATAAGATGCAAGTGCTCTGGATACTACTGCGCCAACACGCAGACACGGTCCAAGCCCAGGACCAGCAGCATATGAGATTATGTCAAGATCAGTTACAGACACATTTGCCTTCTGTAGTGCTTCAACTAATGCCATAGTACTATTTTCAACATGATGCCTAGATGCCTCTCTTGGATGAATTCCCTCACCATCAGGTGGACCATAAATTTTACGAACGTCTGAAAGAACTTCACCACGTTTTCCCTTTCTTTCAAGTACAGCACATGAAAATGTATGTGCTGTACTTTCAACTCCAAGACACTTCATATTATCCCCTGCTTAAACTTGAGACAATTTTAATCACATCGCCATTTTTTAATTGATGATCAGCGCCTATTCTTTGCTTAGTTTTGGCATCTATGGCAAACAGAAACCCCTTTGCAATATCCTGATGTATAGTTTCTGCAAGATTTTTTGCAGTTGCATTTTCAGATAAGAGTTTAGCATCTGGAAGTACTTCTCCATCCTTGTTTGAGAGTTTTGTTTCGTCTTCTACAGGAAATACAACGATTAATTTTAGCACCCTAAATACCGCAGAATTTAGGGCGGTTTGAATTCCAGTGGAGTTTAATTTTGACAAAATATTTTCTACAAGATTTAATGCATCCTTTTGTTGTGGAGATATATCCACATTTTTGTTTATTACAAACTTTTCATTTCCCGGAATATAATCAATCAAGTTTGCCTTAGCAGCCTTTTTCAATATTAACTCAGTTTCTGCACTGCAATTTACAATTTCACGGTTTTTGTGTACTTCGTTTGTAATCTCCAAATCCTTACACAAATCAGCCTTATTTGCAGCGATTAGCATAGGTTTTGTCTTTTTCCTTAACGTTTGTGCAAAATTGGTTATATCAGGATCATCCCATTCAGTGGGTTTTTTGTTTAGCAGACCCAAACTTTGTAAAACTTCATGAACATCATTACCTTTAACTCCAAGACCACTAAAACGAGTTGTAATTTCATCCGCTAATTTTGTCGATTTTTTTTCTATGTCTCGAGAGAGTTTTTGCCATTCGCGTTCAAGTATTTGTTTAAACCAATAATCAAACTCTTCCTCAACAAACTTGATATCTTCTCTAGGATCATGCGATCCCACGTTTACATGCTGGCCCTGTAAGTCAGTTGATCCCGAAATATCTACAACATGAATTAACATATCTGCCTGTCTGGCATCATCTAGAAACTGATTGCCTAATCCTTTTCCTTCATGGGCTCCTGGAACAAGACCTGCAACATCAATAAGTTTGATAGGTATGAACCTAATTCCAGATACGCATAAAGGATTATTGTGATTTATTTTAAAATGCTTGCATGCGCACGTGGTACTAACATATGCAATTCCAACATTAGGCTGAATTGTTGTAAACGGAAAGTCTCCTATCTGAACTGGAGTTTCAGTTGCCGCTGAAAAAAATGTTGACTTGCCAACATTGGCTTTGCCAAGAAGGCCAATCTGCATATCATATAATCAGTGTTTATACATATTAGTATTACAGAAATTTTTAACCAAGCATGTTTTTGTTCTCTTGTGTTAGTTTTAACAGGAAATCCTGGTGTAGGAAAACATACAGTATCTAAAAAACTTGCTAAAATTCTAGGCTATGAAATTATTGACGTTAACAAGGAAGCCGTAAAAGTGGGGATGTCGGAACAAAATGATTCCATTGATGTAGATGTTGAAAAAACACAAAGAATACTAAAAGAAAAGATTTCAGATAAATCACTGGTTGTTGGACATTTAGCACCGTTTGTGGTTTCTAAGGAATTAGTTTCAACGGCAATTGTTCTTAGAAAGAGTCCTTATGAGCTTATCCAGATTTATGAAAGAAGAAATTATTCGAATAAGAAAAAAAATGATAATCTTGGAAGTGAGATTTTAGGTGTTGTTGCTTATGATTCAATTGAAAAATTTGGTGAAGATAAGACATTTCAAATCAACACAACATCTCTTACAGTTGAAGAGGTTACCAAAAAAATCGAGAGTGTAATTAATGGAACTTTCAGGGGGGATACTGTAGATTGGTTAACAGAGATAACTACGAAAAATGATTTAAGAAAATTTTTTCCAGACTAATTTAATATAGAACAGTTTAAAATTGTTATAGATTGTTTGAGATAACAAAAAGCGACTTAGCAGGCAGAATAGGTGTTTTGCATTCCAACCATGGTAAGATTGAAACACCTGCTTACGTTCCAGTAATTCATCCTGTAAGGCAGATAATTCCTGCCAAAAAAATTAGAGAGATTGGTTTTGATCTTGTAATTACAAACGCCTATATCACAATGAAAAAGTTTGGGCAAAATGCAATTAAAAGAGGAATTCACGATATAATCAATTTTGATGGCGCCGTTATGACAGATTCAGGAGGATATCAGGTATTAGAATATGGTGATGTAGATGTTGCGCCTGCTGACATGGCTGAATTTGAAAAAGGGATAATGACAGACTTTGCAATACCATTAGACAAACCTACAGGTTATGGTCTCAGTAAAAAAAAGGCAAAATCCTATGTTAGCCAAACTCTAGAGGTTGCAAAGGAAACACTTGACAATAGTTCTGACAATGGTCAGATTTGGATTGGTCCAATTCAAGGTGGGGAACATCAAGAATTAGTAAAAAACTCTACCAAAAATCTTGTCAAATATGGTTTTTCAATGCTAGCACTTGGCAGTCCTGTTGAATTTATGGAGTCATACGAGTATGCACTCCTAGCATCAATGATAATAACTGCCAAAAAAGAGATGCCTGATGCAATTCCATTACACCTTTTTGGTGCTGGCCATCCATTGACAATTCCTCTCGCCGTAGCACTTGGATGTGACACTTTTGATTCAGCATCATACGTACTTTATGCTAAGCATGATAGATACATGGAAGAGGACAAAACAAGCCGCCTTGCAGATATTAGATGCTTTTCATGTACATGCGAAGTATGCACAAAATTTAGCCCAAAGGAAATACTCTCATTAGAATCTGAAGAAAAGGTAAGCAAAATCGCTCTTCATAATTTGTTTGCCATTAAAGCCGAAGTAGACAGAGTCAAAGAATCAATTCACCAAGGAAGGCTTTGGGAATATGTAATGAAGAAAATGCGGGCACATCCAAAGCTGTTTGAGACAATCGATATTTTTACTAAAAATTCTAATTACTTTGTAAGCACCACGCCAAAATTCAAGGAAAGATCCATCTTTCTGTTTTCAAAAGAGGATCAATATAGACCAGAAATACTTGCATTCAAAAACACTGTACAAAAGTTCAAAACCAGGAAAAAAATTGCAGTTCTAACCAAAAATACCACAATCAAACCAGCTTATCTGACAAATGAATATTCTATACTTAGGGAAAAGTTCAAAGATTCTGAATCCATCCAGTTTTGCTTTTATAATGAATTTCTGGGGGTAATACCTTTGGAGCTTTCAGATATGTATCCAGCATCACATTATGAGATGCCAAGAAAAGAATTTGTGCCTGAAGATTTTCCAACATTTGAAAAAAACTGGAATATTTTCTTTTTGAAAAATAATTTTGACATATTATACATATCAAAAAACGATGATTTTCTTAAGCCGTTTGTAAAGATACTGCCAAAAGGTACAAAAAGAAAATTTTTCTAAAAATAAAATAAAAAAAGATTAGAGAAAGATACAGCTTAATGGTTAAGGTCTGCTGCGTCTTCTGCCCATCCTTTAACGAATACACCGTTCTTGTGAAGAGGTACAGGTTGTCCTGCAGTATAATTCATTGGTCTCATCCAAAAGATTGACTTTGTTGGGCATACACCAATGCATGCTCCATCAGAGATACATCTTTCTGGATAAAATACAAATGCCTTTCCTCTCTTCCAACCTTCAACAGGTTTTACACGGAGTACGTCTGGGCCAAGAGTTGTACAGATTTCTACACATAGTGCACATCCAATACATCTCTGTTCATCTACGTCTGGTAAAATTGCTATTGGCATTTATTTCACTCACAATTAAACTTCATTTTTCCTATTTAAATCATGATTGAAAATCATAACACGGTTATAGGATATTTGATCGGTTAGGTAGAACTAACGTTAAATTAAAAAACAAAAAGAAGACGTGTTTTTCACGTTTATTTTCGCATTGCTTCTATTTGACCAGAAGTTACCCAATCAAGTAGTTCTGCTGCGCTTGGATTTAGATCTGCCTTTTGATTCATAAGATTTTGAACCCATATCCAGTTAACTTGATTCAATAGTGGTTTGTTAGCCTCATCGCCTGCACGAACTTTGGCTACAAGTGCCTTATCTTGGGTGCCTTCCCATTCTTTGTAAGATCTTCCCATGTTTTATCTGATCTTAGCTAGCGCTAATTAAAGCTTGTGCAGATTTTCCAGATCGTGATTTGATCTATCTGTTTAAGAAGACTTTAAGGTGCAGGCTCAGAATTTTGTCCGTGAAGATTAAGGTTCTGGGTGCAGCTGGTGAAGTTGGTAGATCTGGGTTTCTTGTAAATTGTGATGGCACAAATTTACTTTTAGACTATGGTGTTATGTTTGCCAAAAAACGTACCGACCCCCCAATATATCCACTCCATGTTAAGCCAAAAGACGTGGATGCTACAATAATTACTCATGCTCATTTGGACCACTCTGGATGTGTTCCGTCTTTGTTTAATGGAGGGAATACCAGTGTTTACTGTACACCTCCAACCCTTGATCTAAGCATGTTACTGATTGAAGATATGCTGAAGATTGAAAAAAACAAGCATTCATTTCATAACGGTCATGTTAACAGCATGCTCAGAAATTCCAAGGAGATTAGATTTAAGGAACCTGTAAAGGTTGGAAATGCCACATTTGAATTACGATCTTCTGGTCATGTTATAGGCGGCAGTACAGTACTTGTTGAAGCTAATAATAAACGACTGTTTTACACGGGAGACATTAATCCTAAAGGTTCAAGGATGTTGCCAAAGGCAGACTTGGACATAGGAGATATAGATATTTTGATTACAGAAAGCACCTATTCGCAAACAGATCAAATGCCACGGGAGGAATCAGAAAGCGGATTAATTGAGTTTGCGAATGAAGTTATGGACAGGAAAGGAACATTATTCGTTCCTTCATTTTCTGTTGAAAGATCGCAAGAGATTGCATGTGTATTAAAGAATGCAAACTTCCAACATCCGGTGGTTATGGATGGTATGGCACTAAAGGTCAACGATATCATGCTTCGCTATCCTGAATATCTGAAAGACATGAAGATATTTGCTGATGTAATTGATGATGCCTTTTTGATAAGAGACCATGGTGATAGAGAAAGAGCAATTTCAGAACCATGTGTTGTAATTTCTCCTGCTGGCATGTTAGTGGGTGGAAATGCTGTATATTACATGCAAAATCTTGCCTCTGATGATAAGAATGGAATTGCCATGGTATCATACCAGGCAGAGGGCACACCTGGAAAAAAAATGTTAGAAACGGGAAAGATTTCTTTTAGAGGAAAAGAAATGAAGGTAAAAGCTCCTGTAAAACAATTTGAATTTTCTGGTCATGGAGATAGGACTTCACTCTTTGATATGATAAAAAACATCAAAGGAGACCCAAAAGTCTTAACTGTACATGGCGATGAAAATTCCTGCACAAAATTTGCAGAAGAGATTCAAGAAAAGTTTGGTCTTGATGCATATGCACCAAAACTCGGTGAAGAGATAGCCGTGTAATATGCCTGATCTTCATACCGATATCAACATACGCGAAACTATCAACAGCGGTCAGGTTTTCTTGTGGGAAAATTATGGAAATGAATGGTTTGTGATTGATGGGCATGATATCATTATGGCAAGGCAAACACCATTTGAAGTCCTGACATTTTCAAAAAAGGCAAAAAAATTTTTCCGGGAAGATGACAACTACGAAAAAATCCTGAAAAACATCACAAAAGACAAAATTGTAAAAAAGGCAACAAAGCACTACCCAGGACTACGTGTTACAAGACAAGATCCTTTTCAATGCTGCATTTCGTTTATTGTTTCATCAAATTCAAATATACCAAATATCAGAATGCGACTTCAAAAATTATGTAGAAAGTTTGGTACTAAGGTTAGGTTCGAAAAAAGAGAATTTTTTCTTTTTCCTAGACCTAAAAGGCTTGCAAAGGCCACATTGCAAGATCTACAAGAATGTAAACTGGGATATAGGTCAAAATATGTTTTAGATGCGTCTCGTGCCATTGCTTCAGGAGAAATTGATTTTGATGAATTAAAAAAGGCGGATTACCGAGAAGGCAAGGAATTGCTTTTAAAACTACCTGGAATTGGAGACAAGGTGGCAGACTGTGTTATGTTATTTTCTCTTGAAAAACTTGAAGCATTCCCATTAGATACATGGATAGTAAAAATTCTACAAAAATATTATTCCGACAACTTTTGTATGGATAAAAAAACTATATCAAAAAAGAGATATGAAAATATCCACCGGGATGTTTTGGATCATTTTGGAAAATATGCTGGCTATTCTCAACAATTTCTCTATAAAATGGAAAGAGATTTGAACGAAAAAAAGTGGCTATAAAACCCTTAATAAAGTAAAAATTTTTTTGATTCTTGGGCTCATAGCTCAGCTTGGATAGAGTGTTGGACTTCTAATCCAATGGTCAAGGGATCGAAGCCCTTTGGGCCCATTATTCTCTCAACAATTATTTATTCAATCTAAATTATCCAACAATAATGAAGAACATCAAACTTACGTTAGATAATCTGAACATAAAACCTAACTCTGAAATTAAGGGATGTATAACAGTAAACTATCCTGGCATGTATGATGGCGTTGTTATTAACACTCTGATCATAGGCTCAAACAAACTAATAGTTTACAAATCATATAACGATGAAAAAATTTCCAATAATGTTTCACGGCTTTTCATTAGCAGAGATGTAATGCCGGATAACAAAGCAAAGTTTACTGCAGTAATTGAATTTGAACCTGAGCAGTCACATGACGTAAAGTTTCGCGCTTCAATTATAGAACAACACAAGGAAGTAGAAAGTGACCAGCTGTTTGCAAAGTTTTCAGCCTAAAATCTAGCCTGTGATACTACAACCGTTCCAGTCATCCAAGGATGTGGATCACAATGGTACTCAACGGTTACTGGTATGTTTGGTGGTGCCTCTGTGAATAAGAATTCGTATGTTTCGCCTGGTTTAATGACACCTGTAGAACCAAAGTCTCCACTATAGCCATCAGTATATCGATGGTCAGGTGTAACTGTGTGTGCAGTCTCATCTACATTGTCCCATATGACATGATTGTCTATGCTTAATTGTAAGTTGACCAGCTTTGGTACAAAATTGTCCTGTTGGTCAGCATTTGCGGATCCTAAAATCATCTCAATGTGAGTAGATTTAACAGGATGTAAAACATGCTCATCAATATCTGGTGTTGCAAGCTGCTCTGGGAGGTAAAACATTTGGTAGTAACCAATTCCTATTGATGATGCAACCAAAAGCGTAATCAGACCCACCCCATACTGACTACCTGAAACTGTACTCATGGTTTTTCCTCAGACGTTTTTGGTAATACATCCGTTTCTGGCAATGATTTTTGTGAAGTTTCTATCTGCTTGGTAGTAGGAAGTTTTGGCGGCTTTGGTATATTTTTTGATTGGGACATAGCATACCGGTAAAGATGGAAGAATCCAGCAAAGGTGATCAAGATAACGCCTGTTATCCACAAGTTGACGTTGTTCATACCAGACAAGAACGCGTTATACGCAGCTATGTTAAGGAAGACTTGGAAGGCAAGCAAGGCAACAAGCATCCAGTTTGTCCATTTTATTGATAGCTTGATTTCTGATACCTTCTTTGGTCCATTTGCCTTGGCAAGCTTTGCCTTTCTTTCGGCATCCTTTGCAAGATGAATCATCATTAAGGTGAATCCAAAGCTGAGCGGCACAAGCAGAATCATAACCAGATACAGGTTGATTGGATCAATTACCAGCCTTTCTACTAGTGGAACTGTCGTGTCAGGTGTTATGTAAAATCCCCAGTATGTGGTTACCAATATCTGGGCAATTCCTGTAATGCCTATTGCAGTAATCCATGGGCGATCTTTCCAAGAGAATTTTTTGTATCTGTCAATAAATGGCGTAAGTAATAAAATACCTATGAACAGTGCAGGCCACAGCACCCCTGTAAGAAACTTGTCATACTGTGTCCGCAAAAATGCATACAACCCTGTTAGGTACCATTCCGGAACAGTAATTCCAGGCGGCACGGTTGGTTCAAACTTAAAGCCCAAGTCCACTGGAAAGACACCACCTGCCAGACACATTGCACCACAAACTGCCATAACCATTGGCACATCAAACACCAAGAATCTTGGCATGTGCACTGCCATCAGTCCGAGCATGACGATGGGCAAAATGAAAACATGTTGTGCGTAGAACCGAAGCACAAAGTCATGAAAGCCAGCACCAAACGCCAGTTCACGAATCATGGGCCCAGCTATAGGAATAGAGTTGGTAAGCGATGCGGCAATGCTGATTGCAAGCTCTGCCCTCTCACTGAAGATTATATCATATCCAGTAAAGGCTTCGAGAATTGTTACAGTGCCAAGTATGACACCCGTTACCCATAAAATTTCATTTCTTATTTTGTATCTGCCACTAAAGTACTGGTAATACATGTGAAGGATGGCCAACATTACCATTGCATTTGAGCCATGATAGTGGAGGTTCCTAATATGAAATCCAAACGGTACATCGTTGTTGATAAACGCAACGCTGTCCCATGACCTTGTCATGATTGGTTCGTAATAGAACATTAGTAACGCGCCAGTTACACCCAAAGTGATGAACATGATGAATGTGAGCATTCCCAAAAATCCAAAGGGACTTACAAACCGTGCTGGGAATGAAAACTTTATTCCAGTAAAGACAGTTCGATCTAACTCATTCCAAATCCAGTAAAAGAACTCGAGTAAGCCGTTACGCCTTTCAAGTGAAACGGCCATATCCTACAACTCCATTTGCGTTTACGCCCCACGTTGGAGGAGAAATGAACATAAATCCATCAGAATCAGCCTCAAAATTAAGTTGGGGAAGTGTGTTTGAAGGAGGAGCCTGCAGTGATGCGGGTCCTAGAAAGGCAGTACCTGTCTTAACATCATACATGCTTCCATGGCAGGGACACTCTCCTCTCATTCGTCCTTCATCTGGCCAGTACTTCCATAAACACCATAAGTGAAGGCATATCATACTATATCCCCTAAATGAAGATACATCTTTTCTTGTACCTCCAAATTTTTCGGGGAGCCTGATAAACTGCCATTTTCTAAAAGCCTCCTCATTCAGAACTTCATCGGCTGTTTCTGGATAAGTGATAACCTCAGCATGATTTACTGGAAAAGTGTGAAGATTTGCCTGCGTACCATCAGGCAATATTACAGGTACTTTTTCAAGAACTGAAGATGATGGGTTGGGCATGAATTTGCCCCAAGGGACAAAAGGCGCAAAAGCTACAGATGTTCCAGCGGCGCCCATAAGCTTTAGAAAATCTCTCCTGGACATTCCGCCAGGTCCTTTTTCCTGCTCAGACATTCAAGCTCACGTATCGGCAAATTGGTTATAAATCTTCTTTCAAAATTTTATTTTCTGTAGAAATTTTTCTAATTCTCTTGACAATAATTGAGATCACAATTGCTGCAACAATAATAGTGCTGATTATAATTAGCAAGTTGTTTTCAGAAACTGGCTCCTTTTCTTTGGAAATAACAGGTGGTGGTTGAACAAATGCATGATCAACATTAAATGATATCATCTTTGTTTGTTCGTTTTCAGCTAGGTCTACAGCCATAATCTTCAGATCATAAACCCCGTCATCAATCCCAGTTACATTAAATGAATGAAATGTCACGTCATCCAAGGATTCACCGTCAGGCAATAAAATGGTAATTGCCCCATCCTCAGCCAAATTTTCATCCTTTACTTTGAAATCGATTTGTAACGAGTGCGATACTGTTGTACCGTTTATTGGTGATTTTACCAAGATTTCTGGTGGGGCGTTATCAATGGTAAACGAAAATGTCTTTTCGACTTCGTTGCCAACTATGTCGGTTGCATGTATTCTCAAGTCATGCTTCCCGTCAGGTAACATTCCAAATCTTAAAGGTAACTGCTTTTGTTCGCGTTCTTCCCCATCAAGATAATATTTCACAAAATCAGGATTTTTCTCAATTATCTCTGGTAGTATATCAAATGTTTTGTTAATGAGTTCTGGAATTTCGAATATTATTTCAGGGGGCTTTATGTCAGGCACAATTGTAGTAAACTTTGCGGCAAGTGAGATAGGCTCTGTTATTGATGTCCCGTCAAATAGAGTAGAATGGACAAGTAGTGTATATGTTCCAGTCTGGTTTATTGGCGCAAACAGCACAGTGGACGTGTTGTCTCTGTTTTTTAGAGGGTAGAATGTGCCACCACCACTAAATGAGGATGTGCCAAGCCAGTCGCTAGTTGGCCAGCCCAAAAACTCACCAAATACACCTGGCGGAAAATTTGTCTGGATAATTTTCCCCTGTGGGTCAATCATAAACACGGTAAAGTTTGTGTTATCATTTTCCCACTCAAAGTCTATAGTGGCAGAGTTTATCGTATGATCCTGTATGTCAAAATAATACTGTCTCCAGTCACCAGCCATGTATCTGCTTGTCATGTCAAATGCGCCCTTCACAAAACCATTCCCGTACAAAGCGTCACCTGCCGAACCGGAAATCACAGTTTGCTTTACGTCTTTCTCAACCGTTTCGAGTACACCATATGAGACTGGTGCATTAATTTTGTGATATTTTCCTTCAAAACTTAAAAATCCTTGATAAACACCTGTTTGTCTGTCAGATGGTACTGAAAGTGTAGCACGTACATCAGTGAAGTCATTAGCAAAAATTGTAAGTTCGTCGTCAACCAATGCGCCTGATACAGTGATATCGTCCCATAAAACATTTTGATAGTAACTTGTAGAAAGAGTATAATCCATTGATGTCGAGTTTTGGTTGGTATTTCCTTTCCAGAAAGAAAATATCTTTGGTACAGGATACACTCCGATAACCGGCTCGTTTTCAAATTTTTCTAAGGGGTCAGATATACGAATCTCTTGAACCGTTCCCCAGGAGCCACCCCTGCTTACCATCGACAACTCATCGCTTGAAATTTCGTCATCTGTGTTTTTGTCTTCCCAATCATAAACATACAGAGAGGAAATTTTCAAGTCATCTGCATAAGTTGTGTCCGTCTGATTCATGAAAGTGTCGAATGGAAAGTGAAGGTTCAGTATCATAAGCGAAGAGTCTGGATGGATTATACTAGTTTCATTAGAAATTCTATGCTCTGCTGGAATGTCACTTAGTTTGATGTAATTTGGTCTATATGTTTCTGGTTCATTTAAAATTGGGTCTTGCAGATGCGGTTCAGTGACTCCGCTCATTTGTAGATTCTCAATTAACTTTAGAGTTTCTGGTTTGATTTTAACATTAATTGTATAGTTGTTTGGATTTTCAATTGTAAAAGTGGTGGTGGATTCTTCCCCAGGATTCAATCTTCCACCATACCAACTTGTCATGGGGAATGTCTTGTCGGAAAGACCAAATTCATCAATACCAAATAAATCTGAATTAAATGATGATGAGGAAATGTCAATCACTTCTTTTATGTTTGAAAATGTTGCATCGT
>Ga0257109_1000287_pt1 | contig 15728 bp, 13 predicted proteins | sample LP_taG_8_FD_191566 | JGI IMG/M metagenome (GOLD analysis project Ga0257109, IMG submission 191566) | Marine microbial communities from Northeast Subartic Pacific Ocean, Canada - LP_J_2011_P26_2000m | ecosystem: Environmental > Aquatic > Marine > Oceanic | place: Canada: Northeast Subartic... | reverse complement strand
CACGCTCGCGCTGCTCTCGGTGTCGGCCCGGGAGGAAACCGACCAGCTTGTCCGCCGCATCGAGCATGTCGAACTAGAAACCTTTCCCGAATTCTTCCATTGCTTCACCGACGGCGCGCAGTTTGTGCCATTCCAAAACCGCATTACGGAGGCCATTATATGATCGGTGCGCCAATTGCATCTCAACCTTTTGAGCCGGTGAGCATTCCGGAGGCCGAGTGGAAACGTCACCTCTGCACCCCTGCTGGAGAGCCACTCAGCGAGGATGCCCAGATGGGTGTCGAGCGGGCGCTGAACTGGGTGAACGAACACGGTCGTCCGTGGAGTTTTGTGTCCAAACCGATCGACCTTGAGACGGAGAACGACCGCATCCGCTTGGCCAACGGCACCGGGTTCACCAGCCGCGTCTTGGGCGAAAAACTGCGCCTTGGCCAAGCGCGCTCCGCGGTGGCGGTGGCTTGCAGTGCCGGGCCAGATATGTCGGCGGAGATACAGCGTTTGTGGGATGCCGAGCGGCCCGACGAGGCGTTTTTTCTGAATGCCGCCGCGGCGGCGGTGACCGAGCAATTGTTGCTTCGCGCCCGCAAGTCGATCTGCGATCGAGCCGAGCCGACCGGCTTGGCCGCGCTGTCACCCTACAGCCCCGGCTACGACGGCTGGGACCTGGACGACCAGCGCGCGCTGCTGGACTTGCTGGCCTCGCAACCCGCTTGGCCAAGCGACCCGACGCTGGACATGCTCGAGAGCGGAATGCTGTCGCCGGAACACTCGCAGCTCGCGCTGTTCGGCCTCGGGCCGGCCGAGGTGGTGCAGGCGCTCGAGCCGAGCGCGATCCCGTGCGCCCGCTGCAGCATGAATCCCTGTTCGCACCGGCGCACGCCGTTTGCCGCCGATGCCCCGATGCCGTCGGTCGCGGCATTGGATGCTGATACCCCGAGCCGATACGCCTACCCGGATAAGGCGCTGCGCCGCTGGAGCCGCGAGCTGCTCACGGTCGATTCGTGCGGCGATCAATCCGTGCGGGCCACCTTTCGGCCCGACTGCAAAACGTGCAGCAACATGGGCGTGCCGTTTGGGTTTGTTTACTCCATCGAACTGGGGCCGCGTCGGGACGGGTATCCCATCCGCAAACTCGCGTGCCGGCCAAGCGACACCGACTACCAGTCGATGTGTTCCTGCCTGGAGGATCCGGAGGGATTTCCGCAGGCCATGATCAGTGCGCCCAGCTTTACCGGCCAACCGCTTGCCCAGGCGCTGGAGTGGAATCCGGTGGTGGAGCCGGCCGGATGCCTCTGCCGCCAGCCCAGCCGCGACCATAAGTGGAAGATCGCCCTGCAAACCGTACATTATAAACTTTATTTATATGAGTAACTCACTGCTAAGCACTCTCAGGGACCGTCCACTGCTGGCCGACGGCGCTATGGGGACGCAGCTTCAGGAGGCCGGCCTCGAGAGCGGCGGCTGCGGCGAGGCGTGGAACCTGGACGAACCGGATCGCGTCGTCGCCATCCAGCGGCGCTACGTCGAGGCCGGTTCCGACTGCCTCATCACCAACACCTTTGGCGGCAGCCGCATCATGCTTGAGCGTCACACGGCCAACCCGGACGTCGTCGGCATCAACAAGGCCGCCGTCGAGGTCGCCCGGCGGGCGTTCGGGGATCGGGATGGCTTTGTGCTCGGCGACATCGGGCCGTTCGGCGGGCTGATGGAACCGTATGGCGAGATCACTCGCGCAGAGGTCGACCGCGCATTTGCCGAGCAGGCCAAGGCGCTCGTCGAGGCTGGCGCCGACGCGATCATTGTCGAGACGCAGACGGTGCTCGACGAGGCCGGCGCGGCCATAGCCGCTGCCAAGGCCGCCGGCGCGCAGTGCGTGATCGCCTCGATGGCGTTCGACTTCACCCACGAGACTCACGAGCTTCGCACGATGATGGGAACCGACCCGGACGAGGCCGCCGCATTCTTGGAGGCGGCCGGTGCGGATGTGCTCGGGCTCAACTGCGGCACGAACATCGACATGGCCCGCGCCCTAGCCGCCGTGCAACGTTACCGTGAATGCTCGGCCCTGCCGATCATGGCCCAGCCCAACGCCGGCCAACCGGTGCTGCAAAATCTCAAGGTCATTTATAACCAGGCCCCCGAAGAGATGGCAGCCCAGGCCGGCGACATGCTCGAGGCCGACGTCGCCATCCTCGGTGCGTGCTGCGGCAGCACGCCCGCGCACATCGCCGGTTTGCGCGGCCGGATGAACCAGTTTATCGAGACACAACCCCAGATTGGATGATGGAACAATTGATCAAGGAAAACCCGGCCGCCGCCGAATGGCTGCCCGAGAACAAGCCGGATGGCTCCGGCATCGGCGCCAATTACGTGGACGCATTCCTGAAGCCACTCAACTGCGAACTGGAGGATGAGCTGCGCCTCGCCTGCAAACGCCGCGGTCTCAGGATTACTGTTAGTGTGGGCGACCGAAAGGGCGAGGCCATCCTGCGCCGGATCGATCACGGCCCGGACGTCAAGGCCATCCTCCACGCCGCGCTGACCGAGGCATTCGCCCAGGCCGGCGCAAAGTGCGAGCCCGGCGACGGCAACATCCGGGTGGAATACTGAGCATATTTTTTTGATGAACATCTTTGTTTGTATTAAGCAGGTGCCGGACACCACGACGCGGATCAAGTTGCGTGACGACAGGAATGGAATCGATGAATCAGACATTCAGTGGATCATCTCGCCACACGACGAACTGGCGATTGAGGAGGCGCTGCGGCTGCGCGAGCAACAGAGGGACTCGACCATCACCGTGCTCTCGGCCGGTCCCGAGCGAGTGACCGACTCGCTGCGGATGGCGCTGGCTATGGGCGCTGACTCAGCCGTGCAAGTCGATCTACCCGGTGACGGCGATTCTACGATGAACGCCAGCGCACTCGCAGCTGCGATCAGGAGGCTTGGTCCGGCGGACATTGTGTTCACCGGCAAGGAGGCGATCGATGACGGTGCGGCAGCGGTGGGCCAGGCGCTAGCTGTGTTCCTCGACATGCCGTGCGTCACGGTGGTCAACGGCATCGACTACGGCGACGGCGTGATCACCTGCCGTCGCGATGTCGGCGGCGGCAGCATTGAGGTCATCGAGACGCCGCTCCCGGCGGTCGTCGCCGCACAGGTCGGTCTCAACGAGCCGCGCTACGCCACCGCCCTCAACATCATCCGGGCCAAGAAAAAACCGGTCGACACATTGACCGCAGACGAGCTGGGCGTCACCGAGGCCAACCGCAAAACGCGGCTCAAAAACTTCGAGTTGCCGCCGCCCAAGCAGCCGTGCCGAATCATCGAGGGCGCTCCCGCCGACCAGGCCCGGGAGTTGATCCGCGTTCTCGCCGAGGACATCCAAGTCATTTGACCGGAGAAACTGACATGAAAATTTTAATCATTGCCGAACACAAAAACGGACAACTCAGCGAAGCCACGCGGGAGTTGTTTGGCCTGTTGCTTGGCCAGGCAGAGGTTCACGCCGTCGCTGCTGGGGAGAATCTCGAGCCGCTCGCCGGGCCGCTTGGCCAACTGGGCGCGGCCAAGGTGCATCTCATCGGCTCCCCGGCCTTGGCCAGTTACACCGGCGAGTCGCTTGGCCAAGCGCTTGGCCAATTCATCCCGCAACTCGCCCCCGACGTGGTGCTCGCCGCGCACACGCCACAGGGCAAGGATTTGGCCCCGCGCCTCGCCGCCGCGCTCGATGCCGCCCTGGCCACCGATTGCATTCAAGTGAGCCTCGCCGGCGGCCAAGTGACCGCGCGACGCCCGGTTTACGCGGGCAAAGCCACGGCCGAAGTCGAGTTCACCGATGACAGCCTGAAAGTGATCACCGTCCGGCCGCGCACGGTCAAGGCACCGGAACCGGATGCCGCTCGCAGCGCCGAAGTCGCCACGTTCGCCGTTGAGTTGCCGGCACAAAAAACCGCACTCAAGGAAATCATCGCCAGCGACAACGCCCGTCCGGATGTCAGCGAGGCGGCGATCATCGTGACCGGCGGCCGCTCGCTTGGCAGCGCGGAGAACTTCAGCGTCATCGAGAATTTCGCCGACAGTATCGGCGCGGCGGTCGGCTCGTCGCGCGCGGCGGTCGATGCCGGTTACCGGCCGTATCGTGACCAGGTCGGCCAGACCGGCAAGGTGGTGTCGCCGCAGGTTTACATCGCATGCGGCGTCAGCGGCGCGATCCAGCACTTGGCCGGCATGCGCACCTCGAAGCACATTGTCGCGATCAACACCGACCCCGACGCGCCGATTTTCCAGTTGGCCGACTACGGCATCGTCGGTGACCTGTTCGAGGTCGTGCCGCTGCTCGCCGAGGCGGTGAAAAACCGGAACGGAAGTTGACGTGATGGACACGCCCGGCGATTCGGAAATTGTGGTGATCGGCGGCGGGGGTGTTGGCTGTGGCGTGGTGCACAGCCTCTGCCAAGCCGGCAAAACCGATGTGCTGCTGCTAGAGAAAAACGACGCACTCGCCTCGGAGACGACCTCGCAGGCGGCCGGCCTGGTCGGCCAGGTTCGCACCAGCGTCGATCGTGTCAAGTTGGCGATGTGGTCGGTCAAGACCTTCTCCGAGATGGAGGCGGAGCCGGAGGCCAAGCCGGGTTGGCGACAGGTCGGATCGCTGCGCGTGGCGTTGACTGACGAGCGCATGGCGGAGTTTGAGCAGATGAAAACCACCGCCGATGAGGCCGGCCTCGAGACGGCGTTCATCAGCAATGACGAAGCCAAGGCCAAGTGGCCGATGTTCGATTTTTCCCCGGCCAAGGCGGTGCTGTGGTGTCCGAGCGACGGCTATCTGCAGCCCAACGATCTCGCAATGGCCTACGCCCATCGCGCCCGGCAAAAGGGAGCACACCTGGCTACCGGTGTTACGGTCGAAGGCATCCGCATGGAGAACGGCCGTGTCACCGGTGTTGACACGAGCCAGGGCGCAATTGCCTGCGACACAGTCATCAACGCCGCCGGCGCGCACGCGTGGCATGTTGCGAAAATGGCAGGCCTCGAACTGCCGATTTTCCCGGTACGGCACGAATATTTTGTGAGCGTCGATGCTGAAGGCATGAAGCCGGAACTACCGGTGATGCGCGTGCCGGATGCCTCGCTTTATCTGCGCGCCGAGATCAATGGCCTGCTGCTCGGCGGCTGGGAGCCGGAGTCGCTGTCGCTCGCGCCGGGTGATTTTGAGAATGGCCAGACGCCGCCGCGCATCGAGGAGGATTGGGATGTGATGGGCTGGTTCATCGAGCAGATCGCGCCGCTCTACGGCAAGGCCGCCGACCTTGGTGTGCGCAGCATTTTCAAGGGCTGGCCGACGTTCGTGCCGGACGGAAAATTCATCATCGGCGAGAGCAGCCGCCTCAAGGGCTTTGTGATGGCCGGCGGCTGCAACGCGCACGGCGTGAGTGGCTCGGCCGGCATCGGTCGGCACGTGGTGGAGTCGATGCTCGAGCCGTTGCCGTCGGACTACGTGCGAAGCCTCAGCCCAGATCGGTTTCTCGACAACGAGTGGAACGCAGCCAAGGCGAAAGCCAAGGCCAAGCGGATTTACGAAACCTACTATGGCCTCGGACACTGATCAAGCGGTTCAACTGCCACCGCGCGCGCGGGTTGTCATTATCGGCGGAGGTGTCGTCGGATGCAGCGTGGCCTATCACCTCACGAGGCTTGGCTGGAAGGACGTCGTCGTGCTCGAGCGCAAGACGCTGACCGGTGGCTCGACGTTTCACGCCGCCGGCTTGGTGGGCCAGTTGCGCAGCTCGGCCAGCATCACGCAACTGCTAAAATACAGCGTCGATCTTTACGGCAAACTCGAGGAGGAAACCGGCCAGGCGACCGGCTGGAAAGCCAATGGTGGCTTGCGCTTGGCCTGCAACAACGAGCGTCTTGCCGAGATCAAGCGGCAGGCGACGTCGGCGCACAGCTTCGGGCTGGAAATGCATTTGCTCTCGCCAAGCGAAGCGAAGGAACTTTGGCCGATGATGGATGTCTCGGACTTGGTTGGCGCGGCGTTTTTACCGACCGACGGGCAGGCGAGTCCGTCCGATTTGTGCCAAGCCTTGGCCAAGGGCGCGAAGATGGACGGCGCACAAATCATCGAGGGCTGCCGCGTGACCGGCTTCGACATTCGCGATGGCCGAGTCGCCGGCGTGCAGACAGAATTGGGTGACATCGAGTGCGAAATCGCCGTCAACTGCTGCGGCATTTGGGCGCGCGAATGCGGCCGCTTGGCCAACGTCTCCGTGCCGGTTCAACCCATGCAGCACCAGTATCTTATCACCGAGCCAATCGAGGGAGTCACCGCCGATTTGCCGACGTTGCGGGACCCGGATCGGCTCTGCTATTTCAAGGAGGAAGTCGGCGGGTTCGCGATGGGCGGCTACGAGTTGGAGCCCATGCCGTGGACGCCGCCGGACGGCATCCCGTGCGACTTCCATTTTCAATTGCTCGAAAGCGACTGGGATCAGTTCGAGGGGTTGTTCCTGCAGGCTGTCGGTCGCGTGCCCGCGCTGGAAAACGCCGGCATCCGCCAACTCATCAACGGGCCGGAAGCCTTCACGCCGGACGGCAGTTTCATTCTCGGCGAGTCGCCGGAAGTGCGCGGCTTTTTTGTCGGTGCCGGCTTCAACGCGTACGGCATCGCGGCCAACGGCGGGGCGGGGCGGGCGTTGGCGGAGTGGATTGTCGGCGGCGAGCCGTCGATGGATTTGTGGCCGGTGGACATCCGGCGTTTTGGCGAACATCACCGTGACACGAAGTTTCTCATCGAGCGCACGACCGAGGCCACCGGCAAGCATTACACGATGGCTTGGCCAAGCGAGGAACACGAGTCCGGTCGGCCGCTGAAGATGTCATCGCTTTACGAGCGACTCAAGTCGGGCGGCGGCTGTTTCGGCAGCAAGTTCGGCTGGGAGCGGCCGAACTGGTTTGCGCCGGACGGCGTCGAGCCAAGGGACAAGCCAAGCTACGGGCGCGCGAACTGGTTCGAGCACGTGGCGCGCGAACACCGGCATACGCGGGAGGCGGTGTCGCTCTTCGACGAGTCGTCGTTCGCCAAATATCTACTCGCTGGCCCGGGCGCCGAGAAGGCGCTGTCGTGGATCTGCGCCAACGACATCGCCGTTCCACCGGGCCGCTTGGTTTACACGCAGCTTTGCAACCAACGCGGAGGCATCGAGGCTGACCTTACCGTTTGTCGTCTGGACGCGGATCAATTTTACATCGTTACTGGCACCGGCTCGGCTACGCGTGATTTCAACTGGATCGAGCGCAACATTCCCGACGGGAGCGATGTGGTGTTGACGGACGTCTCGATGGCGACTGCGGTGCTGGGGCTGATGGGGCCGCTCGCACGCGAGGTGCTCACGCAGGCCACCGACGCAGATTTGTCGAGCGACGTATTCCCATTCGCGACCTCGCGCGAACTGGAAATCGCCGGGACGACGGTGCGGACCATGCGCGTGACGTTCGTCGGCGAGTTGGGTTGGGAACTGCATATGCCGAGCGAGTCGGCTGGAGCGGTTTACGATCGACTGATGGAGCTTGGCCAGGTGCATGGCATCGCCAACGCCGGCTATCGAGCCATCAATAGTTTGCGCCTGGAAAAGGGCTACAGAATCTGGGGCGCCGACGTGACGCCCGACCACACCCCGCTCGAGGCCGGACTCGGCTGGGCGGCCAAGTTGAAGACCGACACGCCGTTCCTCGGCCGCGAGGCGCTTGAGCAGCAAAAGGCTGGTCGCTTGGCCAAGCGCTTGGCCTTTTTCACGGTGGACGATCCCGAGGTGGTCCTGTTGGGGCGCGAGACGATTTATCGCAGCGGCGAGCGCGTTGGCTGGCTGACCAGCGGCGGCTTTGGACACAGCGTCGGCCAAGGGCTTGGCATGGGCTACGTGCGAAACGCCGACGGAGTGGATCGTGACTTTTTGCTCACCGGCAACTACGAACTGGAGGTGGCCTGCGAACGAGTGCCGGCCAATCTGTCACTGCAACCGGCCTACGATCCGAAATCCGAACGAGTGAAAATGTGATGGACGTACCGGCGATTCAGTTGACGCGCGAGACGTTCGGCAATATTCCGCCGTCGTCGGTCATTGCATTTTACGTGATGGCGGTGGCGTCGTTGCTGGTATTTTGCTGGGGCGTTTGGCGGCGCTGGAAACTTTGGCGGCAGGGCAGGCCGGTTGCCATCAGGGAAATTCTGCTCGGCAATTTTGCGCGGTTGAAGCCGCGCCTCGGTCGACTGCTGAAGGAGGGCCTCGGACAAAAACGGGTGCGTGGCCGTGGCCTGGCCAGTTGGGCGCACATCATGATGTTCGCCGGGTTCATGATGCTGTTTCTCGGCACGACGCTGCTGGAGGTCGATCACCTTGCGGCCAAGGTATCCGAAAAATTTCATTTTCATCATGGCTGGTATTACGTGATTTACGAGGGGGCGCTCGATGTGTTTGGCCTGCTGTTCATCCTCGGCATCAGTTTGTTCGCGTGGCGTCGGATGCGGCGGCCAAGCAGCGTCGGGCATCGTGCGAGCGACTGGACGGCGCTCGGCCTGTTTCTCGGCATCGGCGTCACGGGCTACTTTGTCGAGGGGCTGCGCATTGTCTGGGATCGGCCGGAAGGGTTGGCGCTGTGGTGTTCGCCGGTCGGCGCCGGCTTGGCCAAGCTCTTCGGCGAGATGAGCGAGCCGGCCAGCCGCGATGCGCACTTGGCCGTTTGGTGGGTGCACTCGTTAATGGTGTTCGGTTTCTTCGCGATGATTCCGTTCACTCGGCTGCTCCATTTTATCACTGGCCCGGCGAACTTGTTTTTCTCCACGCCATCGCTTGGCCAACTGAAGCCCATCTCCATCGAGGAGGTCGAGGAAACCGGCGTGGTCGGCGTCTCGGAGATCGCGCACCTCGACCAGCAGCAACTGTTGAGCCTCGACGCCTGCATGGAGTGCGGCCGCTGCGATGATGCCTGCCCGGCGTTCGCCTCCGGAAAGCCGCTCTCGCCCAAGGCCGTCGTGCAGGATTTGAAGGGGCTGATGCAGGCGACCGCCAACGGCGAATCGGTCGCGCTGCACGGCGACACGATTCAGGCCGAGACCGTCTGGGCGTGCACCTCGTGCAACGCCTGTGTGACCGCCTGCCCGGTGCGGGTCGATCCGCTTGGCTTGTTGTTTGACCTGCGCCGAGATCGCGCCGCCGAGGGGGCACTGGCCGGTTCCGCCGCCAACTCGATGCGCCAGATGCAAACCAAGGCCAACCCGTGGGGGTTCCCACAGGCCGAGCGCCTGGCCTGGGCGGAGGGGCTCGACGTGCCGCTCGCCAGTGACCATCCCGACTTTGAAATCCTGTGGTGGGTCGGTTGCGCCGGGTCGTTCGATCGCCGCGCACAGAAGGTCACCCGGGCCATCGCCAAGCTGCTGATCAAGGCCGGTGTGAACTTTGCCGTGCTTGGCCCGAACGAATGTTGCACCGGCGACTCGGCCCGGCGGCTCGGCGACGAGTTTTTGTTTCAGGAATTGGCCGAGAAAAATCACGCGACGCTGAAGCAGCATGGCGTGCGGAAAATCCTGACCCAATGTCCGCACTGCATGAACTCGCTGACGCACGACTACCCGCAGTTCGGCGACCAATTCGAGGTCGTGCATCACACCGAGTTTCTGCAGCAGTTGATCGACAACGGCAAACTCACCGCGCCCGAACGCAACGGCTCGGTGACCTATCACGACCCGTGCTACCTTGCGCGTGTCAACGGCGTGCACCAGGCGCCGCGCGACCTGCTGGGCGACGGCATCAGCGAGATGGAGCAGCGGCGCGAAAAAACTTTTTGCTGTGGCGCCGGTGGCGGCCGCATGTGGATGGAGGAGGAGGCCGAGCAGCGGGTGTCCGTGCTGCGCGCAAAGGAGGCGATCGAGACCGGCGCGGAAACTGTGGCCGTCGGTTGCCCGTTCTGCCTGACGATGATGACCGACGGCGTCAAGTCGTGTGGCTCCGGGGCCAAGGTCGAGGACGTCGCCGAGAACTTGGCCAAGCGGCTCGGCCTTTGACTTTTTGAAACAATGAACGCCACCACCAATTTCCGCGAGCGGGCGCTTCGGTTTTTCCCCGGCGGCTCGAACGGTGAATACGGCATCCCCGAGGGCGACGCGCCGGTGATTGAGCGCGGACGGGGCTGTCGCGTGTGGGACACCGGCGGCCGCGAGTATCTCGACATGACCATGGCGTGGGGCGCGGCGCTCATCGGCCACGCGCACCCGAAAGTGCTTGAGGCAGCCAGCGCGGCGGCGACGAACGGCGCGAACTTCGCCGCCGTGAACCGGCCGATGGTTGAGCTCGCTGAGCGCATCGCCGACCTCAGCCCGTGCGTTGAGCGCCTCCGCTTTGTCGCCAGCGGCACCGAGGCGACGATGCTGTGCCTGCGGACGGCGCGGGCGGCGACCGGGCGGGCGAAGATTTTGAAATTCGAGGGCGCGTATCACGGGCAACATCCGGAGGGCGTGACGAGCCTCGTCGGCAGCGACCCGCCCGAGTTGCCGCGGCCCGATCCGGCCGGCACCGGCGCGCCGTGGGTCGAGCGCGATGTGCTGGTCGCGCCGTACAACGACCTCGCGGCGACGGAGCAGATTCTCACCGACCACGCCGCCGATCTGGCCGCCGTGATCGTCGAGCCGCTGCACCGCTGCATCCCGCCGGTGGACGGTTTTTTGCAGGGACTGCGCGAGGTCACGGCCAAGCTGGGCATCGTGCTGGTATTCGACGAAGTGGTCACCGGCTTCCGCCTGGCCCTCGGTGGTGCGCAGGAATATTACGGTGTGTCGCCCGACCTTGTTGCCTACGGCAAGGGGCTGGGCGGCGGCTTCCCGATCGGCGTGTTTGGAGGCCAAGCGGAAATCATGGAGGCAGTGAACGAACAGCGGTTGCCCGGGCCGAATTACGCGTGGTCCGCCTCGACGACCGGCGGCAACCCGGTCTCCTCGGCGGCGGCGTTGGCCACCATCGACGTGTTTAGCGAGCCTGGCGTTTATGATCGGTTGCACGCGATGGGGCGTCAGTTGCGGGAGCAGCTTGGTCAGGCGCTTGCTCAGGTGGGCGAGACGGCACAGGTACTCGGCGACGGGCCGTTGGCGCAGTCGGTGTTCCTCGATCGCCCGGTGCAAAGCCATCGCGACTGGCTCGCCGCCGATCGCGAACGCGGCCGAGCTGTGATGTTTGAGCTGCTCCGCAGCGGCGTGTTCCTCAATCCAATGGGCACGAAGCTTTACCTCTCCCTCGCTCACACCGAAGCTGACCTCGACGAGTTCACCGCTCACTTCACTGCTGCACTGAAATCCAGTCGGCCGCGATGAAGCAGAAGATATTGGATGAGAAAAAGAAGCATTCAAAAGAATTGAAAGCTGAAGTGAAATGAAAAACCTCCTTATAACAACAGTCGCAGCTGTGGTGTTAGAGATGAGTGCATTCTCTTCTTATGGATTTGAGAGAGAGTACGTGAAACGTGCTGTGCTTTCCAAAGAACAGGAAAAAGTGGTCATTGCCATAGCGCAGAAACGCGGGATCAAGAAAATCGCAAAAATCTACACCTATAATGTGTACCCAACGGCTGCGCGCGGGATACGCGTCAAGGGAGCGGAGCAGGTCAAGGGACGTGAAGTGTCATTCAAGGTGCTGAATGTGACCTACAAGAAATGGTTCCATCCGGGTTCAGCCCCAAGGAAAGGTGACCTGCAGATGGGTGACTTTTGGGCCGGCAAACCCAGCACGCAAAAACAAACCATTCTCAAGGTGGATAAAAAGGAATATCGGGCTGGTTCGGTGCAGGGAATCAGCATTGAAGAGTGTGAATCTATTCTGGGCTTTTTTTTGGCCGGGGAGTACAATCATGGGCCGGGGGTTAATGACAAGAGCTTGAATCAGATCGACTGGAGTAACCCCCAAGGATTCCGGAAGCGGGGCGATACGATCTCCGTCGGTTTCCCCCATAAAAATGCGGGTTCGGGGTTCTTTGATCTTCAGATCAAACTGGATGGCAAACAGCTGACCATTAACCAAATGTTTCAAGCGGTACCCTAGTAGCCGGTTGGGGCCGAAGCCTTATGGATAGAATAATAACATTCATGGCGCTGCTCATTTTTGGGCTTGCTCCGCAGGCTTCTGCGAATGAGCCGCCAACCAATATACTCTTCATCTTTGCTGATGACTGGGGATGGGGTGATATTGGTTGCCATGGTCATCCCTATGTAAAGACGCCGAATATTGACCGGTTGGCTAGGGAAGGAACTGACTTTCACCGGTTCACCGTGGCCAGCGGAGTGTGTTCCCCCAGCCGTACGGCGGTCATGACCGGGCATTTCCCGGCGCGTTACAATATTGACGGTCACTTTGCCTGGGTGCCCAGCAATGCTAAGCGCAACATGCCCGACTGGCTCGATCCCAAGGCGCCGCTCCTGTCCCGTTTCCTGAAGAAGGGCGGCTATGCCACCGCGCACTTCGGTAAGTGGCATCTGGCCAATGACATGATCCCGGATTCACCGCCGCCCAGCCGGTACGCTTTTGATGTTTACGGCGCTTTCAATTGTTCAGGTAAACAAATGCCGGTGCACGAAGATGCGCAGAACGCGATCAGCTTCATCGAGAAAAGCCAACGGGCGGGCAAACCGTTCTTTATCAACCTGTGGTTGCACGAACCACATACGCCTTTTCACACCGTGCCAAGATATCGCCAGCGTTTTCCCAAGCTGGGGGAGCGTGATAATATTTATGCCTCGGTTCTCTCTCATGCCGATGACCGGGTGGGGGAGGTGTTGAATGCGCTGGATCGCTTGAAGCTTGCTGACAACACATTGGTTATTTTCAGCTCAGACAACGGGCCGGCCCGGGCGCAACCGGGCACTGCGCTGAAATCCATGCATGATACTGCGACCGGTGAGGGTTTTAATGTTGCTGCTTCCAAAGGTATTACCGGGGGGCGCAAGGGATATAAGGCCGCCCTTTTTGAGGGTGGGGTAGGGGTGCCTTTTATTGCCCGTTGGCCAGGCAAGATTGCCGCAGGCAAAATCGACCAGACCTCTATTTTTTCGGCGGTGGATTTGCTGCCCACCTTCTGTGAAATCGCCGGGGTAAAGTTGCCCTCTACCTACCGGCCTGATGGGATCAGCCAGGTGGCGACCCTGAAAGGTAAAGGTAAAGCGCTGCGTGAAAAACCACTTTTCTGGAAGACAGTTGCTCCGTGGCCGGCACGAAAAACCAAGCCCGACCATTGGATTTCCTATGCGGTGGTAAGCAAAAACTGGAAACTCGTAACCAACCGGACTGCCGGTTATGTGGAACTCTACGACCTGATGATGGATCCCCTTGAAAAGAATGATCTCAAGGAGAAACACCCCTTGCAGGTGATACAACTGACGAAAATGCTGGCACAATGGCAGACGACTCTGCCGACCAAGCCAACGGGCAATGTTTTCTCAAAGCTTCGAAATCCCAAGAAATAATATGAAACCAAAAAATAAACTCACCCAAACTCTCACTGTCGCCACCTTGTTGGCGGCCCTAACCCTGTCGGTTTCGGCCCAAGACAAAACTTTGCCTGATCCGGACGGTAAGCCGGCGGATATGAGTAAGCCGGTCCAGGTTTACATCCTCTTGGGGCAATCCAATATGCTGGGGGCCGGAAAAATCAAGGGCGGTGACGGCTCACTCGAACACGCGGTTAAGGAGAAGAAGTTGTACCCTTACCTCGTGGATAAGGCAGGCAACTGGACCGAGCGCAAGGACGTGCGAAACGTACGCGTGATGGGCAGTGGCACCGGTGGCATGCGGGGTTTCAATAACGAGTGGATGACCATCAAGGGCGGAAAGATCGGCCCGGAGTTTGGTATCGGCCACCACATTGGCAATGCGGTCGACGCGCCAGTCCTGATTCTTAAGAGCTGCATCGGCAACCGTGCCTTGGGCTGGGATTTGTTGCCGCCGGGAGGCGAAGGCTTTGAATTCACCGATGCCAAGGGCGTTACTTGGATTCATCCCGGGTACAAGGGCACACCTGAAAAGTGGGTCAAGGGTACCGAGCCCAAGAAAATCAAGTGGTACGCCGGCATGCAATACGACGGTGATATTGCTCGGGCAAAGAAGGTTCTCTCGGAACTCGACAAGTATTATCCCGGGGCCAAGAAATATGAGGTCGCCGGCTTTCTCTGGTGGCAGGGTGATCGGGATAGCCGCAGCGCCGCGCTTTCCAGCCGGTACGAGAAGAACCTGGTTCATCTCATCAAGACACTTCGCAAGGACTTCAATGCGCCCAAGGCAAAGTTCGTCTGTGCTTCCCTTGGCCAAACCAAGAAGGATGCGACTGATGGTGGCGGTAAAATCCTGAATGCCATGCAGGCGGTGGACGGCAAGTCCGGCAAGTACCCGGAATTCAAGGGTAACGTCGCCAGCGTGTACACGCATCCCTTGTCCAAGGGCGGCAGTTCAGGCGGCCACTATGGTGGCAATGCTGAGACCTACATGAACGTGGGTGAAGCCATGGGTAAGGCGATGGTGGAACTCTTGGGGGGATCCAAATAGATCAACATTCCGGGGCATGAAACCGAAAGTGCTACTCCCTATGAACCGAATCAACATCACTTTCCTATTCATCTTCTGCATTGCTTTGTCAAACGACCTCGAAGCTCAGCAGGGGAGCTCCAAGCCCGCCGTCCCAAAAAGTGACTTGTGGTTAACTTATTCAGGGGCAAAAGGCCCCGGAAAGGGCAGGCACGTTGTCCTCATTGCGGCCGAGCAGGAATATCGCAGTGAACAATCCATGCCAATGCTGGCGAAAGTCCTATCCAAACATCATGGTTTTGACTGTACCGTCCTGTTTTCCGTCAATGAAAAAGGCGAAGTCGATCCGACGATGCCGGCTCCATTCAAAGACAAAACGAAACGCCATAATATTCCGGGTCTTAGGCATTTGGCTAAAGCCGATTGTGTCATTTGGCTTTCGCGGTTTATGCATCTTCCGGAAGACCAGATGCAGCACTTTTATGACTACTTCGATTCAGGAAAACCACTCATCGCTTTACGGACTGCCAACCACGGCTTCTGGGGAGGGTTGCAGTACAAAAAAAGTGGCAAAAATATTTCACTTCGCGAAATGTTGGGGGGCACTTTCATGGGGCATCACGGCGGTTGGCATCGTGAAGCAACGCGTGGCGTCGTTGTTTCTGATAACAAGAAGCATCCTATTCTTATCGGCGTGGAAGATATTTGGGGAACGTCCGACGTTTACCGATGTCACAACGACAAGAATCCTTTCCCTAAGGATTGCACGTCTCTGGTTTTGGGGCAGCCGCTGATCAACCTCAAAAAAGATGCTCCGCCTAACACCAAGAAAGAACCTTTGCCTGTTGCTTGGACAAAAACGTGGATCGGGAACAAAGGTCTAGAGTCAAAGGTGTTTCATTTTACAATGGGGTCGGCGGTAGACTTTGAAAATGAAGGGGTAAGGAGAATGACGGTAAACGCGGTCTACTGGGGGCTGGGTATGGAAAAAGAAATCAAGCCGGACAGCTCCGTTGCCATCATTGGCGACTACAAGCCGCTAAAGGCCGGATTCAATTACGAGAAGCTTGGCGTCAAACCGCGCAAGGTTGGCTTTTACAAATAATCGTTTCTGTATCGAATATCAATTCTGAAAGAATAGGGGTGGTTTATCCCAAGTCGCCCGATCGA
>Ga0257109_1000281_pt1 | contig 15883 bp, 20 predicted proteins | sample LP_taG_8_FD_191566 | JGI IMG/M metagenome (GOLD analysis project Ga0257109, IMG submission 191566) | Marine microbial communities from Northeast Subartic Pacific Ocean, Canada - LP_J_2011_P26_2000m | ecosystem: Environmental > Aquatic > Marine > Oceanic | place: Canada: Northeast Subartic... | reverse complement strand
AAGATGGTTACTTGAAAATTGTTGCAATTCAGAATCAAAAAATTATGGCCCAAGGATCAACAGAAGCACAATTTGGAGAAATAATCATACAGGAGAACTGTGTTTCTAGTTTTGGAACTGGCACTGGAGGAGGGGGGTGTCTAATAGCTACAGCAGCGTTTGGTTCTGAACTAGCCCCTCAAGTCCAATTCTTAAGAGAGATTCGTGATAATACAGTACTACAAACAGAATCAGGCACTAACTTCATGACAGGTTTCAACCAGTTTTACTATTCGTTCAGTCCAGCAATAGCTGATTATGAAAGGGAGAATCCAGCATTCAAGGAAGCTGTGAAACTAACACTGACTCCACTATTATCATCTTTGACTTTGCTACAATATGCTGACATTGATTCTGAATCTGAGATGCTTGGATATGGAATTGGTGTCATATTATTGAACATTGGAATGTACTTTGTTGCCCCAGCCGTTCTACTAAGCGTCTGTATCAGAAAAATTTCTAAAAACTAAATTTTTGTTATATTGGGTGGGCTACTGGTGTTGACTAAGACAAACGCGTTGGCGCTAATAATTTAAGCTTAATCAAAACCTGCTAATTTTTTGTTAAACGTTAATAATCCACAAACAATGTTTGGCTGACATGGGCCGATGGTCTAGTTGGTTAGGATACTGCCTCGACACGGCAGTGGTCGAGAGTTCGAATCTCTCTCGGCCCATTTATTTTACAGACATTAAATTTAATTAAAAACTAAATTGAGCTATCAAACTGTAAATCAAGTAACTGCCAAGCAGTTTCAATAGTATACTGTCCAGTTACCCTATAATCAAGGCTTTCTCCTGCAGCAATTGCTTCGTAGATATCTTTATTGTCATCAGTTAGATTAATTGTTATTTCACCTGGTACTGTTACCTGTAATCCAGAAGTTAGCAGAACTCTTCCTGTCATCGGAATGTCCGAAATAGAGTATGAAGAGCTTCCTAATGATTGTCCATTAGCAAAAAGCTCAAAAGAAATTTCTGGAACAGTAACTGTCCTCTCACCATGATTTGTTATACCAAAAATAATTTTCAAAAATATACGGTTCTCAATGCTATCTATTTCTACAACATCAACAGAAAGCAGATCAAGTTCTGATTTTTCCAATTCTGGAAAGTCTAAAGTGGAATAATATACTATGGCTCCCATGAATGCAAATAACCCTCCTATTGCAACATACAGAATCATTTTCGTAGGTTTTATGAACAAGTCATTTTTTCATTTTTCATACAACTAAAAAACCTTGTCAGAATTCAAATGGCTAATATTTGAATAAAAAAAGGAATTTTTATGGCAATTGAGCAGGTTATAATTACTTGGGCTCATCTTGTTAGCGCATCAATTTGGGTAGGAGGAGCAATATTTCTTGGCGTTGTCTTGGCTCCTCTTTTGAAAAGAATGTCATTTTCTACTGAAGAAAGATTAGAGTTAATGATCAAGACAGGCCGACGATTTAACAAAATAGCTCTCCCCTCGCTTGTAATTTTGATTGTTACAGGAATTTATAATTCTCATTTGGTACTACAGTCCCCTGAAATATTATTCTCAAGCAGCTACGGGGCATTTCTGATAACAAAAATCATTCTTGTTATTGCCTTGATTGTTACTTTTTCTGTACACATTCGAGTCTTTAGTAAGGATGTAGAGAAAAAAATAACGCAAAGGCAAATTACTGACAACGAATTACAAAAACTTAACAGAAAAGGCATGATCTTGGGAGAAGCTACAGTTGTAATCTCTGTAGCCATATTGTTTTTTGCAGCCTTGCTTGATGCGGGAATTTAAACATATTTTTTAAAGACACTTCAAAGTTAGTTTCATGGACGGACTTTTGATTGGAAGGTTTCAGCCATTTCACTTAGGACATCTTGATGCCATACTGTTTGGATTGTCAAGGACAGAAAATTTGTTCATTGGCATTGGCAGTTCAAACAAGTCTAACGAAAAGAAAAATCCTTTTTCTTCCGAGGAAAGAAGGGAGATGATTGTTTCATCCATTGAGCCTTCGATGATTGATCGTATCAAAATTTTTGACATACCTGATATTGATGACCATGAAAAATGGACTTTTGAGATTGATCAAGTCGTGCCGAAATATGACGCTGTTTTTACAAATGACGAGTTTACTAAAACTTTGTTTGAAAAACGTCAGATCAACGTCATTCCAGTTATACTGAAAGATCGTGAAAAATTTTCAGGAACAAACATACGCCAACTAATTGCAGACGATAAAAACTGGCGGGATTTGGTTCCGCAAGGAACACGAAAGGTACTGGATAAGCTAAACGCTAAGGAGCGTCTAAAAAATCTGTAGTTATAAATAAAGCAAGCAGTCAGTCGGTTAGGAAGCTATTTGGAATATCTAGTAATGTTGCCAGGACCGACAAATGTTCCTGCAAGAGTTATGCGCGCGATGCATGTACCAATAATCAATCATAGAAGTGATGATTTTGTAGATCTGTATGAGGACTGTGTTGAAAAAACAAAAAAGGTCTTCATGACAGAAGGTGAGGCAGTGTGTCTATCTTCATCTGGAACTGGTGCAGTAGAGGCTGGCGTTGTCAACCTTATAAAAAAGGGAGACAAGGTAATCATTCCGGTAAACGGTGAGTTTAGCAGCAGGCTGTCACAAATGTTAGAGTGGGCTGGTGCTAGCGTCATAAAACTTGAAACACAGCCTGGCGAAAACGCCAGCTTTGAAACTGTAAAAGAGGCGTTTGATAACAACAAGGATGTCAAGGCATTCTATTGTGTATGGAACGAAACATCTACGGGAACAATGATAAATTATCTTGACAGGGTAAAGGATCTTACTTCTAGAAATGATTCCTATTATGTTGTAGATGGAGTTTCAATAGTTGGTGGCGAAGAGCTTAAGGTAGATAAGTGGGGCATTGACATTGCGATGACTGGCTCGCAAAAGGCATTTGCAGCCCCGCCCGGAATTTCGCCCATTGTTGTTAATGAGAGAACCAAAAAATACATGATTGAAAACCCTCCCCACACAATGTACTTCAACCTACCACGCTATTTCAAATATTACGAAGAGTCAAAACACACTCCATTCACTCCCGCACTGCCATTGCTTTATGCTTACAGAGAGGCACTGAACATGATTTTAGAAGAGGGACTGGACAACAGAATTAAAAGACACAGAACATGTTCTGACGCTCTGTATTCAGGTTTGAGTGCAATAGGACTGACGCCGTTTGCAAAAGAGAACTCTCGCTCTACAGTAGTTATTGCATTAAACTATCTTGAGGGTCTCGAGGACAAAACGTTCCGAAACACTCTAGCGCAGAAATTTCGAGTTCTTGTGGCGGGAGGGTTTGGAAACTTGAAGGGAAAAGTTTTCCGAGTTGGCTGTATGGGAGAGGTTCAACGATATCATGTCATGAGAACAATTTCTTCCATTGCATCCACACTAGATTTGATGGGTTACAATGTTGATGCAAAAGCGGGTCTTAAAATTGCAGAAGAAAAATTAAAAGATCTCTAACCCACGTTAACTTATATAAGGAAATTCAAAAATGCAGTATACATTGGCTTTCACCAAGGGATCATTAATTTTGGTTGATTACACTTCCAAAGTAAAAGACACGGGAGAAGTTTTCGAAACAACCATTGACGAAGAAGCAAAAAAACATTCTTTTTATGATCCTAACGTAAAATATCAGCCAAAACTTGTTTCGGTTGGAGAATCGTGGGTAATCAAGGGATTTGATGAGGCGTTAGAAAAAACTTCTGTAGGCGATAAAAAAACCATTGAGATTACATCAGACAAGGGATTTGGAGAAAGGGACACAGGCAAAGTTAGAATGATTCCACTACGCAAGCTTGGAGAAGACGCAGAAAAGGTTTCAATTGGCGATACAATTGAAGTTGACAACAAGAAGGGGATTGTGAGGTTTATTGGATCAGGCAGAGTTCAGATGGACTATAACCATAGGTTTGCGGGCAAAACACTTCTTTATGATATCAACGTCTTAAAGGAATTAAAAACAGACGACGAAAAAACATCGGGAATTTTAAAAAGATATTTTCCAGTAAAAGACGACAAAATTTTGTTCAAAAAAACTGGAAAGACACTAGACATTACCATACCAGAAGAGATGTTACGTGTTGATGGCTTGTATGCGATTAAACACTTTGTTCAAACTGATGTTTTCAAGTTTCTCCCTACCTTGGAAAAGGTAAACTTTATTGAAACACATGTAAAACAGCAAACAAAATCCCAAGAAAAAACTACCAAGAAAAAAACAGAACTAAAAACCAAAACAAAGAAAGCTAAAGCACATTAGTGCTTTTAGCAAGTGAAATTGCTTTCTCTTCAGTCATATCAACTTCCTTCAGTATAGTATATCTTTCCGGTCTTAATGATTGTGCAATGGTTAGCGCCTTAGCAAGAACTTCAGACTTTAATCCTATCTCTTTTGCAGTAATGGGGGCACCTACATCCCTTAGCGCCTTTGCAATTTGCTTCCAGTCCTGTCCCTGCAGTTTTGAAATCAATATGGTACCAATTCCACATTTTTCGCCATGAAGACCGACTCCCGGCTCTAGTTTGTCAACAGCGTGGGAGAACAGATGTTCTGCACCTGAACATGGTCTGCTACTGCCAGCTATGCATGACGCAACACCAGCACTGATTAGTGCCTCTACAATTTCTCTAACTTCCAGACCTTTTTTTGAAAAACGCGCAGAATTTTTTATCAAAAATTTTGCGCTCAACAACGCCAATTCAGCAGAATATCTTCCATAGTATTCACCGGTCTTATCCCTGCCTAACTGCCAGTCTCGTACAGCTGTAATTTTTGCTATGAGATCCCCACAACCACTTGCAAGCAGTTTTTTTGGCGCTTTTTTTATAATGTCTACATCCACAAAAACTCCAAGCGGTGCAGTAGCCACTACCGAATGTGGTTTGTCACCCTTAACCGATACAAAGGGACTAGCAATACCGTCATGTGAGGCAGATGTTGGGACACTAACAAACGGCTTGTTGAGATTAAATCCAATCAGCTTGGCAATGTCTACAGAACGTCCACCACCGATTCCAATAACCAGTTCGCTTTTGCTTTGGCGCACTTTTTTTTCAATATCTTGTATTGTTTTTTGGTCATTCGTTTTAGCCAAATACCAGGAGCTTTTAATTTTAGATGCAACGAGAGACGCTTCAATTTTCTTTTGAACTATTTTTTTAACATTGCTTCCCGAAATTAGGGAAACCTTTTTTGTTTTTTTTAGCGAGTTTAGAAAATTTCCAATATCATAAATGTTTTTATCTCCGAGAACAATTTGGCGGGGTAGTTCCATTATGTGTGACGGCATACGTTTTTCCACTTCAAGTGCTTATTATTTGCCCCACAAAAGTTATTTAAAGGGGTAAAATTAATCTGAAAATATCTCAAACGGGGTATATTCTTTGACTACGAATATTGATGAAAAAATATTACACGGTACAACAACAGTAGGGATCAAGGCATCAGACGGTGTTGTGCTTTGTGCCGATATGAGGGCAAGCGCTGGATATTTTATTGCCAATAACAATACGATGAAGATACAAAAGATCTACGATCACGTTGGGCTAACATTAGCTGGTGGGGTTGCTGACGCACAAAACCTGACAGACATTTTGAGATATCATGCAAACGTACACGCCGTTCAAAAAAATGAAAACATTCCGATAAAATCACTGGCAAGACTCTGTTCTCTTGTCTTTCATCAAAACAGAGGCTATCCGTTCATTGCCGACATCTTGCTTGGTGGCTATGATCGTGACGGACCGGCATTGTTTAATATAGACATGTTCGGCTCTGTAGAAAAAAAATCCTATGTAACAACTGGGAGCGGTTCACCTGTCGCATATGGTGTTTTGGAAGATGAGTATCGTGATGATCTTACTCTTGAAGATGCAAAATTAATTGCTCTTCGTGCAGTGAAGGCTGCTATTGTAAGAAACATTGGAACCGGTGATGGAATCAACATCGCAGCAATTAATAAAAATGGCTTCCAACTTTTGACAAAGGAACAAAAAAAATCTATAATCTCACTTTAGTGATTTAATGCAAAAAAAGCAACAACAGGAATTATCTGACAGCCAAAGTATTATGGCAACCATACTGGCAAGTATACCCAAAGAAGCCAATGTGACCAAGATTGATTACGAGGGTCCACGAATTGCGCTTTATACAAAAACTCCAAGATTCTTGATGGAAAATAACACTATAATTTCAAATCTGGTTAATCAGATTAAAAAACGAATTGTGATTCGAATAGTAGAATCAATCAGGATGAACGAAGAAGAAGCCAGAAAAATTCTTAACGATAAAGTACCAAAGGAGGCAAACCTTCAGGGAACATTTTTTGACACTGCTAGTGGCGAAGTTTCAATTGAGGTAAAGCGCCCATGGCTTTGTCTAAGAAACCCTGAGTTTAACCACGCTGAGATTTCTGGAAAAATAGGCTGGAAACTGCGTGTAAGAAAATCTACAACCAAACCATCAAACACAATCCAGGCGATAAAATACCAACTTAAAATTTCATCATCTGAGAGAGTAAAGCACCTCAAACAAGTGGGCGAACAAATTTTCAGACCACGTCTTGTACAAAAAGCTGAAGTATCATTACTGACACTTGGTGGGTTTGGCCAGGTTGGCAGGTCATGTATGTTGTTAACCACACCAGACAGCAAAGTTTTGGTTGATTGTGGAATTAATCCAGGCACACGCATTCCCAGAGATGCGTATCCACGTCTTGACTGGGCAAACATAACTCTTGATGATCTAGACGCCGTGGTAATAGGTCATGCACATCTTGACCACACTGGGTTTTTGCCGGTCCTGCTCAAGTATGGCTACAAGGGCCCAATTTATTGCACAGAACCCACGCTTCCTATGATGAATCTCATACAGCTTGACGCAATCAAGGTTTCAGTAGCTCAAGGCAGAACACCGATGTATTCAGACAGAGATGTCTTTCAAGTGATGAGGCAGACGATTACTATTCCTTATGGGGCGGTAACTGACATCTCACCCGACATCAAACTGGTGCTGTCAAACGCTGGACATATTTTAGGTTCGGCAACATGTCATTTTCACATAGGCAACGGCGAGCACAACTTTGTGTACACCGGCGATATCAAATATGGTAAAAGCATGCTTCTTGAAAGTGCAAACACAAACTATCCGCGGGTAGAAACTTTGCTTATCGAAAGCACATATGGTGCAAAAGAAGACATTCAACCAGACAGGCAGGAAGTTGAATCCGCATTTATTGCCTCGGTTAACTCAGTTATCAAAGAGGGTGGGAAGGTTCTCATACCAATTCCTGCAGTTGGACGGGCACAGGAGCTTATGTTAGTTATCGATCAATACATGAAGTCTGGCGAGCTTGTTGAGGCTCCAGTCTTCATGGAAGGAATGATACAGGAAGCTACTGCAATACATGAGGCGTTTCCAGAATATCTAGTAAGGGATCTTAAAAAGAAAATTTTAGAAACGGACGACAATCCGTTTGATTCTGAATACTTTACAAACATTACACATCAGGACGGGAGAGACGAGCCGTTGCGAGAAAACTCACCATGCATTATTATTGCAACATCTGGAATGCTTGAGGGCGGACCAGTTCTTGAGTACTTTAGGAACATTGCACCCCACGCAAAGAACAAGATCTTGTTTGTCTCCTATCAGGTGAACGGCACACTTGGCAGACGGGTGATGGACGGTGCCAAACAAGTTTCAATATTGGGGAAAGAGGGCAGGATTGAAGTGGTTTCGATAAACTGCAGTACGGAAAGACTTGATGGCTTTAGCGGACACAGCGACTACAACCAGCTCATGTCATTTGTCCACAGGCTACGACCTAAACTAAGACGCGTTCTTGTAAATCATGGCGAAAGGAGAAAATCGGAAAACCTGTCAATGTCAATTCGCAGAATGTACAGAGTCTCGTCACATTATCCACAAATTCAAGAAGCGATCAAATTATTTTAGATCGTAATCGGGCTTCCAAATTTTTATTCTTGGCGGAGTTACGACAATTCTCTCTTCGCCAAGCCGTGCAATGTCTGCACCTGAATCCCTTGCAATTACATATAGCTCCTCTACAACCTTTCTCAGTTTCTCAACATCCCTCTGAGCAAGCGGCGTAACGCGGAGAATTAGGATCATACCCTTTTTGATATCCTCCTTGATTGTGTGGATATCACTAGGGTCTCTGATTGTTATCGCCTTTAGATATGTGGGATTTGTCTGCTTTTGCATTAGCTATGATGCAATCAACTTCTCAAAAAAGTCTTTCTTATTTTTTTACGAGTAAATGGCGCCTTGGCCCTAAATTCTCAATTTTGTATATGCGGTTTCTTCGGCAGATTTTACCGAAATTTCTGTTGCATCTTCATTTTTGTGAACAAGAACAACACCAGTTTTGTTTTTTGGTGCATCAGAATAGCGCAGTGTAACACTAGCTGAAAGCTCTACATGACTGTCTATGTTATTTCCTCTTAGCAAGGTAGTAGGTCCTACATGTTCCTTAGCTTCAAGCAAGATGTCATTCTGCAACGCCAGCACCTTGATCATCTCGTTTTCATCCTTGTTTCTTCCAACAACTAGTTTTGCGTTTTTATCCAATCTGAAGTGTCTTCCAATCTTTAACAGGTCAATGTCATTCATTGTCGGTGTCTCAATGTGTTTGAACAAGTCCTTAGCTCTTAATGAGAACGCGGGGTCTGTCAGGAGGCAGCCTCCCCCAGCATTGGGTGGATCCTCAATACCAAACTCTTTTGCCATTCGTAGCTGTTCTTTTCTGGAACGACCCCTTATCATACCAAGATCTTTTCTTTTTATCAAGCCGTTCTTTTCCGGATCAGTAGGAGGCAGTAATGCAGCTGACAGCGGTCTGACAATCTTTCCTTCTAAGCCAGACAGTTTTTCAATTTTTTTCAACGCAGGCGCAAACTGACTCATCGGTCTTTGTCCAAGCACTTCGCCTGAAATAATAAACTCAGCACCAATCTCTTCCATGTGTTTCTTACCTGCCTCAAACATCATTGCCCTGCAATCAATGCACGGATTCATTCCAGAACCAAAACCATACTTTGGATGTTTTAACATCTCAACGTACTCGTCTCCGAGATAAACTGTTTTTAGATCAACTCCTAGATTGTCTGCTTTTTCTCTGATCTCAAAGCCACAACCTCTACCACAATCAAAATCACAAAACGGTGTCTTGATCGCAACTGCTGAAACTTCAAAGCCCTGTTTTTGCATTGTTTTTACAGCAAGTGTACTATCTAATCCACCAGAGAGCAGTGCTACAACCTTCTTTTTTTCTTTCTTTTCTGCCATCAAAGTTACAGAATAATCTACATATACAAACTTTCCAACATACATAAATTCACAAAAACATCTTTTTGAACAATGAAGGCGCGCAGAAAGCTACTGGAAAAATACTGCAATGTCCTTAACTGTGACACTCTTGTAGCGTTTGAACCGGAGAATCTCTTCTATATGACAGGCTTTTGGGGTGAGGCAATTGGTGTTCTGGAAAAAGGCGGAAAAACTACGATCATTGCTCCAGAGCTAGAGGTACAAAGGGCGAAGGAAGATTCAGTCAACTGCAATGTTATAACTTCGCAAAGAGGCGGTTTGGTCTCTACGTTAGCTTCTACCATAAAGAAGAAAAAAATCTGCACTGACTGTCAGAACTATTCTGTAATGCAGTCATTGAAAAAATCAATTCCTAGAATACAACAATCTTCTGATCCTTTTTACAACGCGCGCATAATCAAAGATTCTGAGGAGATTCGTATCTTGAAAAAGGCATCTTCTGTCATAGATGAAATGTTTGAGCTATGCACACAAACCATCAAGAAAGGCAGAAGGGAATCAGATCTGCAGACAATTTTGATGGCGTTTGCAAACGCAAATGATCTATTTGACACTGGCTACCGTTCAACCTTGAATCCATTGATAATAGCTAGCGGTCCAAACTCTTCGCTTCCACATGCACAAGTTACCAAGAGAAAATTTGCAGATGGTGACATGATTACAGTAGACTTGACCTTGCGATACAAGGGATATGTTTCCGACGCAACCAGAACATTTGGACTAGGCTCCATCTCTAAGGAGGTAAGAACTGTATATGAAATTGTAAAAGAATCACAAAAGGCCGGACTGAAAGCTGTAAGACCTCAAAAGACCTGTGCGTCGGTAGACGATGCATGCAGAAAAATCATAACAGAATATAGCTACGGACCACATTTCATTCATTCCACTGGTCATGGAATTGGACTGAATGTTCATGAAAACCCGAACATTTCTGGTAAAAGCAAAGAAAAGCTGAAAAAAGACATGGCGATTACAGTTGAGCCTGGCATCTACATACCAAAAAAGTTCGGCGTTCGCATCGAGGACTCTCTAATAGTAAAGGACAGGGCAGCTGTGATGCACAAGTTTACGAAAGACCTGATTATAATTTAGTCATTAATGTCTCCTAAGATCTCTTAAAACAATATCAATAGGCTTCTTTTCTTTACAGCTTCAAATTTCCAGCGGTAGAATTTAGGAGACATTAGGAGACATTGTTCTATGACATAAAAAACAAAACCAAAACAGACTGGTTTGTCTATCTTTGTCGACTTTTTTCTACTTTAACAATTTTTTCTAGAGAAACCATGAGCAATTGGTACGACCCAGATCACCTTTCTGAGGGGAAAGTAAGAGACATCAGTGTACACAAAGAGAATCCTGACGATTGGGACTGCGAGATAGAGTTGAATTGCCATAAGACAGAAAACAGCGGCCGCGTGTCAACTGTGTTTATGAGATATTTACGCGATAAATATGGCGAAAGCACAGCCGATAGAGCACTCAAACGCGCTCAGAAAAGAGAGCAACGTGCGAGAGGAGAAGACATGTCAACTATCTCAACAAAAATGGCAGGCGTTTTCTAGGCAATTCAATCTTCATTTTTTATTCTATTTTCATCTGCTAGCTGTTTTACTATATCCAGACATTTTTCACAGGACCAGACAGTTCCTACTTGATAACCATTAACATCAGTTAGGAATTTCTTACAAAGGTAGCAGTTCATTCTTTTATTTTTTGTAAACTCGATCGTTCTTTCGAACCTTTCCAGGAATCTTGATACCAATCTGATCTCCAGCTTTTGCCTCCTGTACAGACTCGTGTTCAATCTGCATGCTGTCAACTTTATGTTCCATATCAGTGGTAAAGCCCCTGAAAATTATTGTGTCGCCCACCTTGATACTGCCGGTTAGGTCTATTGCAGCAACTCCAATGTTAGCATAGTAGGTCATCACCTCTCCAATTTCAGTTTCTTGCTCGCTCATTTCATTACTATACGTTAAACTTGCTAATATTCTTAAAGGAGAATAGACTCCTGATAGATGATGCCGTTACGAAAAAAAGGAAAGCATAAGAGATGGGCGGACCAAAAGGCTGATCGCAGAAGGGACAAACAGAAAAAACGCTAGTTTAAAAAAATTATATAATCTGTAGCATCTTGTTTTTTGTGAAATATGAAAGCTGTGAGAAATGTAATGTCTGGCATAAAAATTTAGATTTGAAAGCAGTAAAGTATGGCAAAAGTTTTCCGCTAACGAGAAACCCGTTCGATAAATGGCACGTTAACTGCAGGTGTTCTTGCCATAAATCCAACCCATAGAACCAGCGTTTTTTGGGGTAATTTTTGTAGGTTCAAGTGATCCCCACGAACAGATCAGTTAATTATCTTGATTGGATTATAAGGAAAGATCAAAAATGGAAATTTCCCTTGAGCCGTGGAAGAAACTTGTTGTTCATGAAGTTATAGAGTATACCATTGACGATCTTCTAAATCAAACTATTGATGCTAATCAGGCTATTGGAACTGGAATAAGGACATTGAACTGGGCAAACGGAGTAGCTTTCCAAGCGCATGTTTTTCCAGACACAGATATGATCATTCAAGAAAAATTGAAAGGAACAATTCATTATGCCTCAGTCACTTTTGCCCTTAAAGAAATATTTGAAAAACAAGTAATCAGAGGAAATGCGACGATCAATTTTCTTGATGGGAGTGTTAATATCATATTCAACGAATTGGCTATAAAACTAAAAGAACAATCAAAATATAAAACATCTAGCAAATAGTTTTGAAACTAGAACGGGGCTGAATAGCTAAGAATGAACTGTGCCAATTGTAATTGCATTACTGAGGAATGTAGGAACAGCACATCAAGGACGGTTTTGCCTAATTCCTGTTGGTTATTCTGTTATTGGATTAAAAGTTCATAATAAGGAACCGAGTGGCGTGTATTGTATGTGGTATCTTTATTTTGCAATTTTATTGGCAGTAGTTTGTTTAGGAATACCCCTATACTTTGTTTATCGGGGTGGTAAGAAAAAGAGAAAGGCATACGATAAAAAAAATAAGAATGCAGACGACATGAATGATTTGGATCATTATTAAGAATAATCCACAGGCTTGAAAACATGAATAAAAAAACTGTGCTAGTTTTATAACAATTCTAAAAGCCCTTTGTACCTGTTTCTAATGGTTACTTCTGTAACGCTAGCAGCTTCTGCCAAATCTCTTTGCGAATAATTTTCACCCGTTTTGCGACAGGAAATATACAAAGCAGTTGCCGCCAGTGACATGGGGTTTTTTCCAGCTGTTAATTCACTTTCTTCAGCTTTTCTAAGAAGTTCAGTTGCAAGACGTTTTGTTTTTTCGGAAATTCCAATTTTACTGGCAATTCTGGCTACATTGTGTACCGAATCAACAACGGGAATTTTCAAGTCTAGTTCATTTACTAGCAGTCTGTAATTTGATGCCAGATCTCTTTTTTTGATATTCGTTGTGTCGGAAATATCCTTGAGTGTTCTTGGGGTCCCGACCTCACGGCATGCGGCATATAATGCTGATGCCATTAAGGAAGATATTGTTCTGCCCTTTACCAATTTTTTGTTTATAGCCTTTCTGTAGATGTATGCAGCTTTTTCCACTACTGAATCAGAGAGAGAGAGTTTGTCTTTGAGCCTGTAAAGTTCATTGAAGGCCTGCTTAAAGTTCCTATCAATAGGCTTATTGTGACTTCTACTATCCCACACTCTTAGACGCTTGAGAGTCTTTTTCATAGAGCTTGATAGAGGTTTTCCTGTGGCATCTCTGTTTGTTGGGTTGATTACTGTTGACAGACCCTGATCATGTATTGTTAAAGATGTACCAACTCCAGTTCTTTCTTTATTGCCCCTGTCATCAGGAAATGAACGCCTCTCTGGACCAGGACTTTCTATGCGCTCAGGTGACACAAAGCCACAAGCACCACAAAAAACCTCACCTGTTTCTGCATCTGTGATTAGTGCCTTCTCCCCACATCTTAGGCAGCTTTGCTTGATGTCAGAAATCTGATAAACCATATACCACATGGAAGTTTGGGGTATCTTAAACTTGGTGATTAAATTATAAAAAATTCAAAAACTAGGAATGGCTTGCCTATCTTTCAATATCTGATTTTAGATTCTGTAGTGATTTTAAATAAAACTGACTCAAGAATTTGGAAAACTCTAAAAACTCTTTTTTCTTTTTATCACTGACAAAGCAAGACTGCCATGTAACTTTGACTCTGCCACTGGCAGCTTTTTTCATTGAGATTGTTGCTAAATATGACAGCAACGGCAGTCCTGTAATTGCAATGTAAGAAAAGCATTTTTTCGGAGACCACTCTACAATGTGTTCTTCAACGTCAGAGCCATCTTCAAAAGAAATTAATCTTATTGCACCCACACCATATTTTTTTTGTGACAAAAACCTGGTTGATTTTTGTTCTTCCAACCAACCCAGTTTTGTAATCTCGCTTAGTTTTTTCCAGACTGTTTCTACACCGGCCTTAATCATTACGCTTCTTTTTGCTGATCCCGCATGTTTTTCCACGTCAAAATTCCTCATTGGTCTAATTAATAGCTAAATTTCTGTTGGATTCTGTTATTTTGAAAAATCTGGTTGACCGCTTTTGTATTCTTCAATCATCTCTTCCAGCCTATCGACATGATTTGACGGGTCGTCCCTGTATACGTCAAGCTTGCCATCTTCCGTAGTGGTAAGAATTGCTATCTGGTTCACCTTCTCACCAGTCCGCTCCTCCCATGCGAGCGAATAAAAGCTGGCCTGGACAAGATGCGTCTCGTTTCTTTCATCCCTTTTTCGTGTAGACGTTTTGAAATCGATCACAGTCAGTTCGTTGTCGTATTCCGCTATGCAGTCAACCCTTCCGGCGATGCCAAACCTGGTGCTGTACAATCCCTTCTCCAGAGCCCTTATTCTATCAATCTTGTCAAGAGCCGGAACCATCTGGCTGAACATTCTGGCTGCAAGCTCGCCATAGTTACCAACAAGATCATTTTCCGGCTTGTTTGACAGGCAGTTTTCAATAATTTTATGCACCTTGGAGCCCCTATCGGCAGCAGCCCTCATTACCTCGTTTGCGACATCTTCGCCGACGGCTTTCCTCCACTCTAGAATTCCCTCTGGCGTGAAATTCTTCAAAAGCGAGGTGATTGAGATGAGCGTCCCGTCAGGTGTATCATAGTACCGGACGCCATTGATATTGATCTGCTTGATCTTCGGAATTTCCGGATGGAGTAGATGTGTGAATGTCATGTCTCTAATGATTTTTTGAGGGCTTTAAGAATCTCATCCCTGTGTATTTCAATCACGCCTCTAATATCAAACGTGTCAACATATCCGCCAGCCGAGGCTCGAGTTGCTTTCAGCAAATAGCGAAGCGCCCCTTCTTCAATCTTCCCAACATAATATCCATACAAAAAGTCCAGCTTGCTTTCACACTTCCAAACTTTTTGAACGTCAGGAAACGTCTGGCTTACCTCCATTGGAATCTCTCTTATCCTGCTCTTGATATAATCGTCCAATGACTTTCGTATCGTAGAGTCCCGAAGCATGATTTTACAACATACCGCCACCTAAAGACTATTTTATTTCTTGGGCATATTTTATTTGATGGCAAACCAAGTTCTCGTAAATGTAAAGACATCAGAAGGAATCTGGGAAACTACGTTTCAGAAATCTACCAGAATAAAGGATGTGATACTTGGTTCAAGGATGCATTTTCGGTTGCCAAAAGAAGCCAAGCTTGTTTTATGCAAGCAAGAGTCGCCCCATGCAGATTTTGACCCGGACCGGGCGCTGGTAAACTATAATGTTATAGACGGTGACGTCTTGCTTCTAAAAGAGGTGTGATGATTGTTCTCTAACGGAATGAATCGGAGATATGACGACTTTATGAAGAAGGCTGACCCTAGGGTTCAGCCCTTGATGGACTCGCTTAGGAAGTTTTGTTTTTCGCTGGGAAGCAACGTGGTAGAAGATGTTCGGATGCATAGGGTTGTCTTTTGCAAGTCGTTTGCGTTCAGGTGGTTTGTTGACGTAGAGCCACAGAACGACTCGGTTCTTCTTAAGATTCAAAAGAGCAGGAAGGAGACGCAAACTGTCCAGCTTGGACTGGACCATGACTTGGCCGAGACGCAGGCGCTAATCCGTGAAGCGTACAGTTCTATTCACTGAGTTTTGAGACTAGCTTACGAATTTGCTTCGCCTTTGCAGTTGCCTTTCCAAGACGCTGAAGATCTTTTTCGTCAATCATCAATGGGGATCTGCTGAACCTTCCATCGTTGTATGAGCAGAACCTTATCACCCTGTCACCGCTGTCAAACTGTAAAAGCTGGATCGTAGGCTCGTGATATTTGGAAACTATCGAGACTTCTTCAACTACCATGCCACCGCCCCATGGCATCTTGAACGGGCGTGGAATCTTCCTCATTCC
>Ga0257109_1000264_pt1 | contig 16506 bp, 13 predicted proteins | sample LP_taG_8_FD_191566 | JGI IMG/M metagenome (GOLD analysis project Ga0257109, IMG submission 191566) | Marine microbial communities from Northeast Subartic Pacific Ocean, Canada - LP_J_2011_P26_2000m | ecosystem: Environmental > Aquatic > Marine > Oceanic | place: Canada: Northeast Subartic... | reverse complement strand
GGTTCCCATTCTGATAAACCTCATAAATACCCAGTTCATTCAGATTTTTTATTTCAATGCTCTCCTTACTGAAATCAGGAACAATAAGAGTTTTCTCACCAGATGGCGATTTAACTTCCCACTGATCTCTCACTTCGTTTTGATCTAAAGAAATCCATTTGGTCTTCCCAATAGTTACTGGGAATGTATTTAACTCATCTGTCCCTCCAAGAATGAGAAGCCTGTACATTAGTGGCACGAGTATCCCCCGAATTGGTATATCGTTCCAAGTCAAATTCATTAGAGAAGTAAAATAAAAAATGTTTCCACTCCCTCTATTAAACTCTAATAGTAGGGGGTCACCATTATTTAGCTGAAGATGAACATTATGCTTATTAGAATAACTATGTTTTATATACCGATAACATTCGGGTAATTCATTTTCTAATTTTCTTATGCTTAAATCTGAAAATAAGTGATCATCTTTATCGGAGATATTTACGCTAAACATACCACTTCCAGATTCTATCATTGTTTTTGCTTTTGGAAAGCTCAAGCTAGAAAAATATTTATTATAAGTTGGATCAATTTCCATTCCTCCCGAAAACCAAATGAGTCCACCTCCGTCTTGCAAAAAAATATCTAACTCATCAAAAGCAGCCTCTGTAACAGCATCTGGGTTATGTATTATTAAAATGTCAACATCATCTAAAAAAAGTCTATTAATAATAGGTTGTTCCCGAGTTTCAAAATTGATTAATTGTTTTTCAGGATCGATAGCATCTATAATTAGACTAAACATGGATGTTTCTTCATCTGTACTTCCAATCATCAAACAGTTAATTTTTTCTAATATAGAAGCAGTAAGAAACCAAATATTGTCATTTATATAATCATCGTTTGGAAGACGCACGCTCCCAACCAATACTCCTTTTTTTTCGGGATAAGCTTGAAAAATAAACTCTTTGTTTGATCCTTTATCAAACTCTGAGATTACTTGCCCGACGCGATTTTCACCAAATAAGAGGTCAATAGGCGTATTGGTTATTTTCTTATTCCCTGAGTTTCTTATGCCTGTCTTTAGTTTCAATAATTGGTTTGGAACTTTTATCCTACTAACTACTTCTAAATTATTTATAGATAGATTATTATTTATCTCACCCGGATTAATGAGATAAAATTTCCAATTATTTAAAATAGGACTACTGGGTAATACATTATTTTGGAAGTCACTAAAAATGATACATTCTTTTATTGGCTCCATTGCATTAATCGTACCAATTAATGAGTCAACAACTGTCCACAGATTATCATAGCTTACTGTCGGGCGAATCTGATTAATAACTAAAGGAATGGATGGGTCGTTAATGTTTCCTGAGTATAGTGTTCTTGGAGGACATGTTTGAATAATATTGACTGTTGTATTTTTGTTAAATATTTGTGGTATTGATAGTGCAGCTTTCTTTGAAGACTCAAGCAGTGCCATTGATTTTCTTTTTCCACTCATACTAGATGAATTATCAATCACCAATATTAACCGAGACTCCAGCTCTGCAGAAATCCATCCGGGCATAAATCCTTTAGTAACAGGTCTTGCAATCATAAGTACTAATGCTGTTATAATACCTATACGCAAAAAAAGTAGAATTAATTTTTTTATCTTTACACTTTTAATTGCAGTATTTTCTAGACTCTTTATAAAACGAATTGTGCTAAAGTCAACTTTTTTAACTGATAAACGACTTAATATATGGATTATAATAGGCACCCCAATTACACCAAGAAATAATAATGAAGAAGGAGACAATAATGTCATAAGACTAAACTAAAAAAGTACATAGCTGAACCTGAGAATAGCGGGATACTAAGATTATCATTGATTGGCAGAGGAATTAGCTCAATTACCATTGCCATTATAGCACCAAAAAACACAATCTCGTATCTAATAGAAAGATCAACAATAAACCCAATGATAATACAAGCTAAGAATCCTGCTGCTGATCCAGAGAGTGTTTTTTCCCCAACCTTTATTAATGGAAATTTTATGCCAATAATCGCAGCAAAAGTATCACCCACTGATAAAAATAGTAATGCTAATATGCTATACGGATATGGTACTAATAGTATAGTAAAAAGTGCTCCTACAAATACCCATGTTGCGCCCGTAAGTTCTCCTTCTTTTTCATTGTCTCTCATCATAAAATCTAACCACTTGGAAAAAAATATCGAGACTGAGCTATTCCTTTCTCTCCCATTTTCTACAAAAAAACAAAATATCACAAAGAAAGCCAGAATAATTATCATATTCATCTTATCTTGAACTAAATAAAAATAACTCAGTGGAATTATAGCAATAGATATATGTATAGCCTTTCTTGCAAACTCACTTTTTGGAATACTACTCACTGATCAATAATACTATTAAATATATCTTGCATATCAAGCACACTAATTGTCAAATCAATAACTATAGACTTTTCTAATACTGTACCAGGCTTGACAGATTGGTCAAGTACAGTATATGGAATTAAATCTTCATTTTGGCGGTAATATACCTTGCCAAGTGCAAATCCAGCTTTCTCAAGTTCATTAATTGCTTTCTTTTTACTAAGACCAAAAACATTTGGAGCCTGGAAAAAATTTGGTGGAACGCCTAAACTAATTGTTAAATGAATGCCCATGCCTTTATTAAGTAGGTCACCTCCTTTAGGATACTGCCAAGTAACATTACCATAAGGTACATCTGAATTATATTCCTTATAAACTGTGTCAATCTCTAAACCGACTTGCCTGATATCAAGTTCGGCACTCCTTTCAGATCTTCCAATTAAATCGGGTACTACCACCATACGCTCTGCATGAGCGATTGTTAAACGCACTGTCCTACCTTCTTTTACTCGCATATTAGGAGATGGGTATTGGTCTATAACTGTACCCGGTTGAAATGATGAAGAAAATAAAGTGTCTGACACCAATCCTCTATGACCTTCAGAACTTAATATGTCCATTGCATAATCAACCGGCTTTTCTTTTACATTTACCATATAGCTTCCTTCACCATGCCTTACATATATAGGCATTAAAACTAAATCAGTAACAGAAATACCAATGATAATTAAAATGCTAATACTAAGAAAATAATATTTTAAATAATTGTTTTTTTTCATTCTTTTTTCAATAAAACCGCGCCAAACAATCCATCAGATTTCGTTCTATAAGGCATAGTCATTAATAATCCATCTGAATCTACCCAATGCTTAGGTAAAAATGAATTAGATGGGGCTAAAGTAAAATCTCTGTGTTTACTAAGAAATTGTTTGACTACTTTTATGTTTTCTTCCGGCTCAAGAGAACATGTAGCATATACAATTCTTCCACCAGGAATTAGGAAGTTTGACATATGATTAAGTATTGATAGCTGCAGTTGGTTCATAGAATTAATATCTTTATTCTTAATTCTCCATTTTATATCAGGTCTTCTCCCCAAAACACCTGTACCGGTGCAAGGAGCATCAATAAGGATCTTTTTGGATAATGGGAATTCATCTTTTGTGGCATCCAAAACAGACCACTTAATATTATTATATTTATGCCTTTTTATATCAGCTTTACCTTTTTTAACTCTATTCTTATTATTATCTGAGGCATAGATTATTCCATTGGGGCCAACTCTTTGAGCCATAAATAATGATTTTGTCCCAGGTGCGGCGCATACATCTAAGATTGATTCTCCTTTTTGTGGATCAATTAGATCAACAACTGCCCCAGATGCCGGATCTTGTATAGAAATCATACCAGTACCAAAAAGATCAGTGTCCAATACTTTAGCTTGGCCATTAGTCACTTCAAGAAAATTTGAAAAAGCTTTATGTGGCTTTATACTAATCCCTGATTTTTTTAAAAGGTTTATAGATTTATCTTTTTCTATTAGCTCTTCATTAACCCTTAAAAACATTGGAGCCTTATTAAAAAAAGAAACACATAACTTTTCTGTTATAATTGATCCGAACTGTCTTTTCCATTTTTTAATCAACCAGCTAGGGTAAGCTAGCTCTGGATTATTGTTTATTATTAATTCTAACCATGTAGAATCTTTTTTTTGTTCCCTCTGTATGTTTCTTAATACAGCATTTACCATAGAACCAGCTTTCTTATTAATTGATTTCTTTCCTAATTCAACGGCAGAATGAATTGCAGCAAAATCTGGAATAAAATCATCAAACAGTAGTTCATAACATCCTATTCTTATTATGGCTCTTAATTTTGGTTGTATCTTGTCTATTCTTTTCGATGAACACTTTTCAATAATATGATCAAGAATTCCTCTACGTCTTAATACTTCATTAATTATTACTCTGCTTCTTTGTTTTTTTGATAAAGATGGACCATATTTATTAAAAACTTGATCTACAACCTCTGGAAGTTGATTGTAGCTGACATCAAATGAGCTCAAAACATCTGCTGATATGCGGCGTGATGTATTCATTAACTGAAAAAATCTCTATTATCAATTGTAGATCCTCTAAGGAACTGATCAATGGGTAAACATTTTTTTCCTTCCTGCTGCAACTCTAAAATAGAAATCAAGCCTTTCCCCGTATATATTTCAAGTGAACAATCTGTAACACTTTTTATCTTGCCTGGTGGATTTTGTATCTGATCATCAAGAACAACTGTTTTGAGTATTTTTATCTTTTTGTTTTGGAATATTGCTGTCATACCAGGTTTTGGTGACAAACCACGCACCCAATTATTTATCTTTTTTGCAGGCCACTCCCATTGAATACGTAACATCTCTTTCGTAATCTTTGGCGCTTTAGTTACTAACGAATCCTCTTGTTTAATAAAATTAACATTACCTTTTTCGAGTCTACTTAAGGCATCAACCAAGGCTTCTGCACCAGTATATGATAATTTTTTTGACAATAATGCATAATTGTCATTTTTATCTATATTAATTTTCTTTTGAATAATTATTTTCCCGGTGTCTACTTTCTTTTCGATTTGGAATATACTTACGCCCGTAGTTTTTTCTCCATTCATCAGAGCCCACTGAATTGGTGCTGCACCTCTGTATTTAGGTAATATCGAAGCATGAAGATTAATTGATCCGAAATCAGGTATTGATATATACAATTCAGGTAAAATTCGAAAAGCAGCAACAACAAAAATATCAACATTGAGCGAAACTAATTTTTCAAATATATGGTCATTATTAAAAGAGTCTAGCTCTATTAATTCTATGTTGTTTGATAATGAATAATTACCAACAGCTGTATACTTCAATACTTTTTTCCTGCCCATCGGCTTTGGCGGGTTAGATATAATGGCTTTAATCTCATGTTTGCTCTTTGAGATTTTTTGTATGCTAGGGAGAGCAAATTCGGGGTTACCCATAAAAGCTACTTTCATACTAGTAACACCGTTTGGAAGAAAGGTTTAAGATTAAATTGGAGTTAAAGGACAAACCTCTTAGTGATTGATTGTTGTTTTAACTTCGCCTCAGAATGTTTTTTAATTTTCTTTATTTCTTGGTTAACTCTTACTCTTTGCATTTCACTCACGAGGTCAATAATTAAAACACCATTAAGGTGATCTATTTCGTGCTGTATAGCACGCGCTAAGAGACCATCAAATTCTTCTTCATGCCATTTTTCTCTGATATCTTGATATTTGAAAACAATGTTTTCTGGTCGCTTCACCTCTAAAGCTACTTGTGGTATGGATAGACATCCCTCGGAAAAAATACTTTCATCATCAGAGGATATAATTTCTCCATTAACAAAAATCCTAGGAAATTCATTTTCATCGGTATGAGAAATATCTATTACGAATAGGTTCATGCCAACGCCAACCTGATTTGCGGCCAGGCCTATTCCTTCTTCTTCATACATTGTATCAAACATATTATCAATAAAGTCTGATAGTTTTGAAAAATCAGTAACCATGCTACATTTTTTTCTTAGTATTGGATTTCCATATTTTACTACTTCTAAAACGGCCATTATTCTATATCATCCTGATTAATTTCCCCTGATAGTCCTGCAATTGCAGACTTATTAAAAGTAAGAGTTGTATTATTATCAACTTTTAGGGTGATTAAATTTCCTTTTTCCTTAAAACCACTAACTTTCCCAATGATACCTCCCATTGTAACAACTTTATCACCTTTATTGAGATTATTGATCATTTCCTTTTTTTGTTTCTGCTTTTTAGCCTGAGGCCTTAACATAAAAAAATATAGGATCACCATTATTAATATAAATGGTAAAAAGCTCAAGATACCGCCACCTTGTACTGATTGTGATTGTGCAAAAATAAAGTCCACAAATTCTCCTGTTTAATAGTCTATAATTTACTAGTAAAACTATAGGATTGAATAAAAGAAAGTAAAGATTATTTACTCAGATGGGATATTAATTTCAAATACAGTTCCAGAATCTATATTAGACTCTAATATGTATATTTCACCATTATGTACTTCATTAATTATTCTTTGACACAAAGACAAGCCCAAGCCCCATCCTGATTTTTTAGTGCTGAATCCTGGTCGAAATATATTTTTCCAATCCTTTTTTGGGACACCACATCCATTATCAGATATTCTTATTTTCACTTTATATTCTTCCTGACTCATACTGATACGAATCAACCCAGATTCATCATCAATACAGTCAATACTATTACGAATTAGATTTTCTATAGCCCATGATATAAGAGTACCATTTGCTCTAATTTTAATATCTGGGGTAATATCGTTAACTAACTCCACTTTTTTTCCAAGCGTTGGTATCCTGCGATTTAAATAAGATAAAACTTTTTCAACTCTCTCAGATAGATCAAAGTATTCCATCTCTGGCATGGAACCCATTTTGCTAAATCTTCGACTTACTTGTTGCAGCCTTTCAATATCAGACTCTAGTTCAGGAATAATTTTTTCGATATTAGATGAATCATCTTTTAAATTATCAAGCCAACCCAAAAGCGCTGAAACCGGAGTCCCTAATTGATGAGCTGTCTCTCTAGACATACCTACCCATATATGCTGTTTTTCACTATTTCGAATAAATGAAAATCCAATAAAACCAAAAAAGATAAACAAACCTATGGATAATAGCTCTATGTATGTCCATATTTGAATTTTCTGAATTAATCTAGAATCCCCATAATGCAAGTATCCAAAAGTAATTGGACCACTACTCTTATCGTTAAATATGAGCGGTATTGGTTCATTTATCTTATCCATTGATAAAATCATTTGAAGCCTATCACCATCTGAATCAATATTTTCTGGGAGGTTTGTCCAGAGTTGTGGGTTTTTATCCTGATCAGATTGAATAATGGGAAACTTGACCTTCTTAATTATATTTTCAAAAATAAAATTAATATTTTTATTAGAATCATCTTTGACGGTTGCAGCAATTATTTCCGCATAAAGCTTTACAACTTCTCTATTATCCTCTCTCAACTCTGATGATAAATATCGAGTATATGATAAAAGCCCGATTACTAAGAAAATTCCAATGAGAAATATTCCACCTTTTATGTTTCCTATGTGGCGATAAGGTGCTCTCATTATATTTTATTTGTTTTTTCTCTAAAGAAAATTAGGCCTAAAAATATCAATACAGTAAAAAACGAAAATCTTGAAACAACTTTTGCTAATTTCCAATCTGAGATAATAAAATAAAACTCGACATCATGACTACCATCAGGGACATAAACAGATCGCAATACATGATTTGTCTGATATATAGGAGTAGCCTTACCATCGATCTTACACCTCCATCCTGGTTTATAGTATATTTCAGATAGGACTAAAAGAGCACCGCCACTGGTATTACATTGAATGGTAATATTATTAGGTGAAAAAGAACTAATCTCAACTTTTCCATTTGACGTCGCTGATAATTGAGGCCCATCATAATTAACAATAACAGCAGTATCCTTTGGCCTAAAAGAAATATCCATAACCTTAGATAGAGAAGACTTTTGATCGTTAACACTTTGCAAACTTCCAACAAGCCAAGCTCTTGGTAAAACATCAAGATTCTCATATAAATTTTTTATTCCAGATGCTTGTTTAAAAGAAGTGTTTCTCACTCTTTTTCTTGTTATTAAATATTTTACATTAAGCATATTTAAAACTTCAGGCCTCCGGAACCCACCAGCGTCCATAAGATCTTGATAGTTTCTAAGTTTGACTGCGCGATAGCCTCCTATGCTCTCAATATTCCAATAGCCAAACCTATTTGAACTGATCTCGTCAGCAGGAAAAATCCTAAACTGGCTACTATCTTTTTTCATGAATAAAATTTCTGGAGTATTTTGAAACTGATCAGCCATACTTTTTGATGGTTTAAGTGAGAGGAACTCATTATTTATAATCCAAAGATCAAAAGATAAAATACTAATTAGAATTATAGATAGAATATGCTTACTAATCTTTCCTTCTGAGTAAAACCAAATTGATGTCAATGTTGCTCCGCTTAGAAACAGTGCTAGCATTAACCCCTTACTAAATAGATTAATTCGAATATTTTTGACTAGGTCTACATATTGTGAAAATCTCGCGTCACCAGATGAGGAAAATGATAGAATACTCTCTCCAAATAATAATAGAAACAAACTAAAAAATATAAATAGTCCAAAGACCTTAAGAGAATCAGCAAAAATAACGCTTTTATTGTTCTCTCTCATTATTTTTTCGATACCTATTGCGGCAAGCATTGGCATAATTAAACCAAGCAGCATATAGATCATAGAAGGCACCCTAAATTTTGAGAAAAAAGGTGCAAAGTGGAATAATGGCTTATAAATAATTGAGAGATGACTACCAAATCCAGTAATAAGTACAGCCGTGGCTATAACCCACAATATTAATTCAATCCTACTTATTTCCTTATACTTGTAGCATAAGAATAAACTGTAAAATGATAGAATTATGACCAATAGTCCAAGATAATGAGTGGACTGTGTAAATGGCATATACCCCCAATACGCGGCCTGTTTCATATATTTTTTCGGGTTGCTCTTGTCTTTAACAGAAAAATTTTGGAGACCATAATAATAGGGAAAAACAAAAGATACTGCCTCAGCCGGATGAAAAGACCACTGGGTTGCATACTCCCATTTTGTTCCTTTTTTTGTATCTGTTGTCTCATCTAAAACGGATGGAGCCCCCCTATTTGATTCGTTCTGAAAGGAATAAACCTCATAGTAAGGGTCTGAGACCATCAAAATGGCCAGGAATACAGACAAAACCATTAGTCCAAATGTAACGAACGAACTCTTAATATTGGTTCGTTTCTTTATTAAATCAATAACGAGATTTAATAACCACCATAAACCAATAAACATCCATGTGTAGTAAACAATTTGTGGATGATTTGTCCAAAGCTGCAATGCAGAAATAATACTTAAAAACAAGACAGCTTTAGTCGAAGGGCGTTTGAATAAATAAAAAGCACCCAATACTACCCATGGGATAAAAGCACCTGCCATTATTTTGTTATTATGACCAGCATTGATCAATCCAAAAACATACGGTGTTAAAGAGTATGCGATACCACCAAATAATGATGAATAGCGAGATGTCTTTTGAAAACGGAGTAGAAGGAAAAGGCCTACTCCCCCCAATGATAAGTAGAACCAAAGTTTAACACCTTTATTAAATAATATTAATTTTAATATCGGTTGTAATGGATGTCCTGGGGTGTAAATATACCCGCCATATGATGGCATCCCAGAAAATAGATTTGGAAACCAGTGTGGAAATTCAGTCGTACTACTAATCCACTGTTTTATTGGCTCATGCGCAACCATATCACTAGCTAAAGGAATCTGGTTATAGATAATTATTTTATGTAATAACAAAAACGTAATAATTGGTATTATAACCCAAATGTATTTCTTATTCATACTTTAGTTTTTTTAATCAAGGAGTTCCAAAGATGCTTCAAACCATTAATCTCTCTGTGATCTATTAATTTTGTGGGTGTAGATACAATGACCAAATCTCGAAATGTGCAGGTATAACTTATATCTGCGGTAAAAATTATCTTCATTTTTTACCAGTCATTTTGAGTCAATTCTTTCTATTAAATGGGAAAGGATTTTTGTAAGATTCTCACGGCTATACTGTTGATAATTATTTGAGGAAGGCAAGTTGGTTTTTAATAAAAATTGATTAATTTTATTTTTTTCGCTGTAATCAAAACATCTTCCAGAGTTTGTTTGAGCTATTATTTTTGCTGCATCACTTTTCGGTGGACCAATCATTATAATTTTTCTCATAGACCTAATGTATTCAAATAATTTACCAGTAACTATCCCCTTATTTTTCTCCGTATTAGGAATTACTAGCAATAAAAAATCAGATTCGCACATTTTTTTTATAGCATCTTTATGTGGTATATAAGGTTTGATTTTTATGAAATTATCATATTTTTTGGCCTCTATGTAGTATTTTATATCAGGATGTATATTACCAATTAGGTCTATTTGATATTTTTTTTCTTTTAAATTCAACTCGTAAATAGATTCGAAGAACATTAATGGATTTTGAGATTTGGTCATTGTGCCTATATAACTAATAACTACATTATTATTTTCTGTTTTATTTACTAAACTAAAATCCTCCTCATCATATCCGTTATGAATGACATAAAAAGTTTTTTTATAATATTCTGATATAGTTTTACTAACTGTCGTTAATGCTGTAGCATCATTGATCACTTTCCTTTCCAGATAACTATCGATTAATTTTGTTAGCCACAATCTTTTATTTTCATAATTATAAAACCTATCTGTCCATGGATCTCTAAAATCCGCGACCCATGGGAGTTCATGTTTTTTTGAAAGTGTCCTTGCAATCAAATGAACAGTGTAAGGAGGAGCAGAGGAAAAAATAACTCTGATATTATTTTGTTTTATTATATCACTACCTTTTTTTACCGCATTGGGATACCATCCGATTCTTCCATCAGGGACAATCAAATTATTTCTTATCCATCTAATAAATTTTACTATAATACTATCTTCACTTGAAGAACTTAACTGATATGTTGGGGTTGTTTTTTTTCCTGCTATCCAACTGTAAAGTTTGTGAAGAGATATTGATTTTACAAAATACGCCTGTGTAGTTTTAGCATCATCATTTAAGGAATGATCCTTAACAGGAAAGTCACCATCTTTTGCTGTCAATACTATGGGCTCCCACCCAAGTTTTTTCAAATATTTACTAAACTTTAATACACGCTGAACTCCAGGGCCCCCACTTGGAGGCCAGTAATAAGATATGACTAATATATTTTTCAACATTAGTAATATTTTTTTTGAAATCCTGTGAATTCACTATGATTTAAAATAAATCGTTTAAAAAAAGCAATTATAAACCCAAGTCCATAGCCTATAACCTGTAAAGGTATAATAATTATTAATAATAAACCGGCACTCAGACTTCTAGTCTTTATTCCACCAACAATACTTACAAATAATAAGGCGGTCAAACCAAAGATTATGAAAGGGTAAAAAATATTTGGGTATATAATCAATCCTATAATAATAAATAATGCTAAAGATGTAGCAATAGAAGGAACAAAATGGATAGGCTCTAACATTACTCTATCCATTTTACCCAAATTAATTCTAGCAATCCCCCAATTAAAAACCTGGCGGAAGAATTTTTTTAATGTTGTTCTACGTCTGTGATATACTATAGCATCAATTAACAATTGAATTTTTGCACCACTATTGTAGATACGATGACTCAATTCAATATCTTGTCCATGTCGGAGTGAACCAAAGCCACCTATTTTTTCAAACAATGTTTTTTTTACACCCATATTATGCGATCTAGGGTAAAACTTTGCCAACATTTTCTTCCTATGGCCCCTCATACCACCCGTAGTCAAGAATGATGTCATGGAAAAATCTATTGCTCTCTGAATAGGTAAAAAATCTTCTTTTGAATGATCTGGTCCACCAAAAGCATCGAATATATTGTTTTTATACGCATCGTAAATTATTTTCAACCAATTCTCATCTGCTTCGCAATCTGAATCAATAAAGACAATGAGTTCTCCATTAGACTTTTTGACACCATGGTTTCTGGCTGCACCAGGCCCAAGGTTATCTTGGCTAATATAATCTAATTGAAAATCAACTAGCTCCTTCCATTTATTTATTTTTTCATGTGTATCATCTGTTGAGCCATCATCAGAAATGATCATTTCAAAATATTCGTTATTTAATGTTTGCTTATTAATCGATTCTATTAAATAATCTAACTCATGTGAACGATTAAATGTTGGGGTCACAATGCTAATTATAGGATTTGATATAGCCATAATTAGCTGACTCAATTTGAGAACGATATAATTTCTTTAACTCTGTCTTCTTTGTCCTGGCTATATCGTGCCATCATTTCGCCTAATAAACCAATAGAAAAAAACTGAATCCCAATAAAAAGTAGAATTAAACCAAGTAAGAGTAAGGCAACATGCTTTGCAAAAGGTTCTCCTAACCAAAATTTATAGTAGAATACTACCAGCTCTGTTAGGATGCCTGCTGTAAAAGTAGTGAGCCCAATCATTCCAAAAAAGTGTAACGGATGTTGTGTATACTTATTTAAAAATAATATTGTTAACAAATCAAAAAAGCCATCAAGCAACCTAGACCCACCATATTTAGTTGTACCATATTTTCTTGGACGATGGTTCACTATTATTTCAGAAACAGAAAAGTTTTTTTGCCCCGCCAAAGCTGGAACATATCGATGCCTACCTCCGAAAATCTCAATAGACTTTACAACTGAACTACGATAAGCTTTTAGTCCACAATTAAAATCATGAATTTTTACGCCTGTTAGTAGCCTGGTAACAAAATTGAATATTTTAGATGGGAATGTCTTAGTCCATGGGTCATGCCTTACTTTTTTCCAGCCTGAAACAAGATCAGAACCTTCACTAATTTTATTAACAAAATTTGGAATCTCTGCTGGATCATCTTGAAGATCCGCGTCCATTGTAATAATTATATCACCATTTGCATGTTTGAAACCTTCTGACAAAGCTGCTGATTTACCAAAATTTCTGTAAAAACTGATTAGTTTTACTTTTGAATCTTTGGAAGCAATATCAATAATTTTTTCTGCTGAACCATCTGAAGAACCATCATCGATGAAAATAATTTCCCAATCATTATAGGATGAAATTGCATTGCAAATTTCTGAATAGAGGTCTAATATAGATTCGTGTTCGTTAAACAGTGGTATAACTATTGAAATCATAAAAACTAAATCAACATTAAATTCCAAATTTTATCTAAATCAATATATTCATCGCTGTGTACCCTTGATTTTAGAATAATAGCCACTTCTTGTCGATTGGTACCATCTTGAAAAATAGCTTTATTAATCAAATTTTCATTGTTATTGCTTTTTTCAAACGTGATTGATAGTTCATTCATCTCACCACCCAGAATAATAAAGTCTTCAGCATGGTAAACTGATTCATGGCCCCATAAAAACTTAGTTATATCAATAGGTTCAACAACTGTTAATAGCGGAAAGAAATCTTTAATTAGACTGTAATTATATCGTTTATTTTCGAAGATATTCCATGCATCGACAGAATCAGGAGTTAACCACATTAGCAATAATTTTCTACCTAGAAAATCTTGAAATTGAAAAAAGGAGCTATCATTTTGTGATAAAAAGCTAAATGATAGATTTCCATTGATATTTCCGGTTGTGGAAATGCTCCCATACCCACTGCAGGAAACAAAGGATCTTGATAATTCTTCATATGTTAATATATCCGTATCACTCTGTATCTGTTCAATTGTAGTTGAGCATGCTATAAGGAAAAACAATAGAGAAATTTTTATAGTTTTCATTCAATATTTATTTTCTGTTGTATTGAAAGGCTATCTCCTCCAATGTCTATAGCCTGCATATATATTAGATTGGCTTTTGAAATCTGATTTGTCGCTTTCAAGATATCAGCTAAATGTTCAAGAATTACTGGGTTTGTATTATCTATACTGTAAGATTCTTGAATATACTCTAACGCTTTCTCATATTGCTCTAGTTTGAAATATATCCACCCAAGTGTATCTAAATATGGTGCTGATTTAGGCTGAAGTCTATTTGCAATATTCGACATTTCTAATGCTAGCTCTAGATTATCATTCCTTTCTACTAAACTATAGGAAAAATTATTATAAGCTTGGGCATCGGTGCTATCAGTTGAAATTAGATCTAGATATAAACTATCTGACTTCATCCAAGATCCATTTTGATCATATATCATTGCAAGCGTGTGCTTGCTACTTCTTGAGCCAGGGAAAATAGACAAAGCCTTAATCAGGTGCTTCTCTGAATTAATAAAATCATCAACCTGGTAATATGAGGTACCCAATAAATAGTGTGCTGAATAATTATTATTAAATTTCTCTATATTTGGCTGAAGATAGTCTATCGCTTTTTGAGGGAAAGAATTATTTAGTGATATAATTGAAGCATTTATAAACCCACTTGGGTCATTAGAAAATTCTTTCAATAATATATTATTATAGAATTCTGCATCATGAAAATTTTCATTTTCAAGATAAATAGATACTAACCTCTGAATAATCCCAATATTCATGCTGTCTATCTCGAATGCACCAATAAGATACTTTATTGCCTCCTCATCCTTATTTTGTTCCTGTTTTATAGCACTTTTTTCCATTAATAATTTTATTGAAGAGCCATTAATACGTTCTATCTCGGATATTGCTGATAGCGTGTTTTCATAATTTTTATTATATGCAGTGATCTGTTTATAGGTCTGCCAATAACTCAAATTATTAGGCTCACTCATTGCTAACATTATGCAAGTTGATTCTGCTCGCTCAAATAGTTCTGCACCCAAGCAAACCTGCAAAGCATTATCAAGTGCCTTAAAATTTTGTGGATTAATCTCATGAGCATGTAAATAATAATCTACAGACATATTCCATCTTTCTTGTAATTTTGCCAAATCACCTAGAATTGTCATGTAATTATCATTAAATGGATCTAACTTACTTAAAAATAGAAACTCTTTTTCTGCATCACCATACCTCCTATTTATTAAGTAGATCTGGCCTAACATTTCTCTACTGCTTAGGTCTTCTGGATCAAGATCGATTGCAATTCTTAAGTGATCCTCTGCATGCTTTGACCTTCCTAAACGGCGATATGCATCAGCAATAGAAATGTGTATTGTTGAGGCATTTGGATCTATACTTAAAGCATCCTGAAACTCAAGTACAGCTAGAGCATAATTTCCTTGATTTAATAAAAACTCTCCCTGCATAAAATGATGTATAGCTATTTCTTTTTGATTTGTTTCTTCATCATTCGCGATAGAAATGGAACTGGCTATTAAAAGGATAACAAAGCTATATATACCTTTAAAATTGAAACCACTCATCTTTAGTTAACTATAGAATGATATATTGTCACACCATTTCCCCCTGCATCTTTAGTTTTATATAATCCTTCATCTGCAAATTGTATAAGATCACTTAATCTATCTGAATCATTTGGATACTCTGAAAGTCCCGAACTAATAGTCATATTAACTTCTTTATCTTCCACGATAAATTTATGATCTGAAATATTATCTACAATTCTTTGTGCAACCATCAAAGCAGCTTCTGTATTGGTATTTACCAACACTACGGCAAACTCTTCTCCTCCATATCTAGCAACAAGATCAATGCTACGGACATTGTCTTTAATTATCTTAGCTGTGGTACTTATAACATAGTCGCCATACGGATGCCCAAGAGTATCATTAATCCTTTTAAACTTGTCTAAATCATACATCAGGAAGACTAGATGATGTTGAAAGCGCCTAGCTCTTTCAATCTCTTCCCCTGCTCTATCTATGAATGTCTTATGATTCAATAGGCCGGTTAAACCATCTTTTATAGCATTTTCATACATATTCTGATATTCAGTATGCCATAGCATACTTGCTTGCATCGCACGAACGATCAATAAAAGTAACTTTTCATCGCTTTCTTTAAAAGTTTCTTTGCTAAAACTTTCAAGCATTATTGCCCCCCATAATTTTTCATCAATGTATATGGGCACGCCAATAAAGTTATTTGTTGAAACTGTAAAATTCTCTTTTGAGGAAAATCGAAATAAATTAAATATACTGTTTGAACTATTAATTAAAGTTTTTTTCGTATAGGGCAATCCATTAATCGTTCCATTTATATTAAACTCATTATTCTTAGGAAGATTTTTCTTTATACCATCAATTAGTTTAATTGTTGCTTTTTTTTCAGAGTCATCAATCATTGAGATCGTAAGACAATCATAATTGAAAAAGTAGTGTAATATATTTCTGAATTTGTTCAAAATTTCTGATTCTGAATGGCTGAGATCTATCTCCGTTAGTAAATTAAAGATTTGTGAACGGTCTTTACTTTGTGTTATGGTTCTATCTAGAATATCTAAATCTTCGATTGATAATGAAATGATGT
>Ga0257109_1000261_pt1 | contig 16529 bp, 14 predicted proteins | sample LP_taG_8_FD_191566 | JGI IMG/M metagenome (GOLD analysis project Ga0257109, IMG submission 191566) | Marine microbial communities from Northeast Subartic Pacific Ocean, Canada - LP_J_2011_P26_2000m | ecosystem: Environmental > Aquatic > Marine > Oceanic | place: Canada: Northeast Subartic... | reverse complement strand
GTACCAAGAATGTTTAAACAAATTTTCCATTACAATATGGGAATTTTGAAGATCAGATAAAGTTTCAAATAAAGGAACTATTCTCAAACATGATTTAATTCCTGCTTCTTTTTGTAAAAGCATTACAACTAAAATATCCGAAACGTTTGATGTCATGGAAATAACATAGGCCCCAAGGCATTCTCTGGGTGACTCTGATATCATTTTAAAAGTTGTCCAAGTTTCTCTGTCATCAGCATCTAATTTAATGTTTTGGGGTATAAGGGGACGTTTAGATTTATATTCTTTACTCAAAAATTGAATTTTTTCTTCTTCCGAAAGTTTAGAATAATCAGCTATTCCAAGTTTTTTACACACTGAAGTTATTAATTTATAATGTCTAGCTGCTTCCTGGCGAATGTCTAATTTAGTTAAATTTAATCCAAATGTATGCGCACGACGAATTAGATCTAAAACAATGCCATCTGCAATTATTTGACACTTTACCAAACTTAAAGAATTATACACATCATTAAGAGGTTGTATAATTTCATTAATAGATTGAACCAACAAGGTTTGCTTTGGCATTCTATTTTCTTTAAGACAAGATTCAATTTCTTTTTGAGTTTGGTTTAATTTATTGCGTATAGGTCTCAAAAAAACACGGTAGGGTTCCCAGGTTTTCCCTACTACTTTTTTTATTTTTTTTGAGCAATCATGCAAAGAAAGGCTCTGGATTAATTTTGTAAACTCTTTTTCATACAAGCTCGCAGCTTCCCATCTAGATAACAGTATTACTTCTTTTGTAGTTTTGGCAGTTACGTTTGGATTGCCATCACGATCTCCACCCATCCATGATCCAAATACTATAGGTGAAAAATTAATTGGCAAATCTTTATTAGTATAATATTTTACTGAATTATTAAATCTTGAACAAATTTTAGGAATTGCATTCCACAAGCTATCCTCTATTACAGCAAGTCCCCATTTTGCTTCTTCAACAGGAGTGGGACGTGATCTTTTAATTTCATCTGTTTTCCATACTGAAGTAATTTCTTCATGAAGATTATTTTGTAATAGATTTTTTTCAAGATTTATATTTTGTTTTGTAAAAATTCTTAAATTATTAAAACTATCTAATAAATGATTAACTTTTGCATATTTTTGAATGAGTGTTCTTCTTTTTACTTGCGTTGGATGAGCAGTAAGTACAATTTCTATTTTAAGATTTTTAGCAGTCTCATAGAATTTATTTAATGATAAAGACTTATTTTTAAAAACATCTAAAATTGCTTCTTCTAATATAACAATTTCATTAGTTTCTTGAGTTTTTCGAATATTATGATCATGGATATTGTGAATACTAAAAAGTGATTCTGCAATATTAGAAAAATCTAAAAATTTACTGAAAGATCTTGCAATAACAAGGGTTTCTTTTGCATTTAGTTTTGATATCTCTCTTTTCAGTTTGGTAAATGAACGATTGATAGTATTTTTGCTCCTGTTACCTCTACTAGATTTTGATAAGGCTCGTATTTTTTCTATCTTGTTAAATAGAGATAAGCCTTCTTGTTCCTTGATTATATTTCCAAGTATCTCACCAAGCAAATGTATAGTCTTTGAAAGTACAATTTTTTTTGTCATTTAATTATTTTTCTAAATAAATTTTAATCACTTAATAAAAATTAATTATAAATTAAATATTTTTTTTTTAATTATTACTAAATACTATAAATCTGCTTTAGATTCACCATAAGCCCAATCAATCCAAGGAAGAAGGGCATTAATGTCTTCTGGCTCAACAGTACCCCCTCCCCATATTCTAAAAGATGGGGGAGCTTTAGGATAACCATTAATGTCATATGCAACATTTTCTTTGGCTAAATTGTTGGTAATTTTAGTCATTAAATCCCTTTTTTTATTTTCTTCCATTTTTTGGAACCAATCCTCTTTAATCTGAAAAGTTATACCAGTATTTGAACGTGTTTTTTCATTGGGATTCATAAATTCTACCCATGGTGTTTTGTTAATCCAATCTGAAACATATTTTAGGGATGAATTTGATCTATCAAAAAGTTTTTCTAAACCTCCAATTTCCTCAACCCAATTGAGTGCATCCAAAACATCTTCAACGCATAGCATTGAAGGTGTATTAATAGTGGTATCTTTAAATATACCAGAGATTAATTTTTTATTTTCTGCAAGTCGAAAAGCTTTAGGTATGGGCCATGGAGGTTGATAAGTTTGTAATCTCTGTAATGCTCTTGGAGATAATGCTAACATGCCGTGACCAGCCTCCCCGCCCAGAACCTTTTGCCAGGACCAGGTGAGAACATCGCATTTATTGTAATCTATGGGCATGGCAAAAATGGCCGAAGTGGCATCACATATTGTCAAACCTTCCCTATCATCCGGTATCCAGTCACCATTGGGCACACGAACTCCTGATGTGGTGCCGTTCCATGTAAAAATCACGTCATTATTAAAATTAACTTTAGACAAATTAGGAAGATCACCATAATCTGCTTCAAATACATTTAAATTTTTAATTTTTAATTGATCAACTACATCAATCACCCAATCTTTACCAAAATTTTCCCAGGCTAAAACATCTACCCCTCTTAAACCTAATAGGTTCCATAAAGAAGCTTCTAAAGCGCCTGTATCGGATCCAGGCATTATTCCTAAAAGATAATCTTCGGGTAAATTTAATATTTTTTTTGTTCTTGTTATTACTTCACTTAATTTAGATTTACATTCTGCTGATCGATGTGAACGTCCTAAATGTGCGGATTTAAGATTAGACAAAGACCAATTTGGTCTTTTAGTAGTCGGTCCACTAGAAAAATTTGGATTGTCTGGTTTTAAATTTGGTTTATTCATAATATTTGTTATTTACTCCCTTCTAAAATTTCTTTTACCGTTTCACCCATAACAGATGGATTTTTTGATATTTTCACACCGCATTCTTTTAATAATTCTACTTTTTCAACAGCACTTTCTCCGTATGCGGAAACTATTGCTCCTGCATGTCCCATAACTCTTCCTTTAGGGGCAGTTAAGCCGGCTATGTATGCTATAACGGGTTTAGTCATGTTTTCCTTGGCAAATTTTCCTGCCTCTACTTCTTGGGGCCCTCCTATCTCACCAATCATTAGTATTACTTTTGTGTTATTATCTGATTCAAATTTCTCTAAAATATCTTTAAATGAACTTCCATTAATTGGATCGCCACCAATTCCAACACTGGTTGAAATTCCTACTCCTAAATTTTTTAGTTGTTGGGCAGCTTCATATCCAAGAGTACCTGAGCGACCAACAATTCCTACACCGCCCTCTAAATATATATGACCAGGCATAATTCCTAACATAGATTTTCCTGGGCTGATTACTCCTGCACAATTTGGGCCAATTAAGGTCATCTTATCTTTTTTGGAATAACGCCTCATATATCTTTTAACTTTGATCATGTCATGAGAAGGTATCCCATCTGTTATTGCAACACACACTTTAATGCCTGCATCAGCAGCCTCCATTGCAGAATCGGCTGCAAAAGCTGGTGGTACAAAAAGTATACTTGTTGTTGCTTCAGTTTGATTAACAGCTTCTTTGACAGTATTGAAAACAGGTAATCCCAAATGAGTTTGGCCACCCTTACCTGGAGTAACTCCTCCTACTACATTCGTTCCATACTTAATCATCTCTGAGGCGTGAAAAGATCCGATCTTTCCGGTAAAGCCCTGAACAATTATTTTAGTATCTTTGTCTATTAATATTGACATTAATTTATCTCTAATTTTTTTATAGCTTCAACAGCTTTATTTGCCGCATCTTCTAAAGTTGTTGCTGCAATGTAATTTATTCCACTTTCTTTTAATATCTTATTGCCCTCTTCTACATTTGTGCCTGCCAATCTAATAACTAGCGGCATATCAATTTTGATTTTTTGAAGAGCTAATACAATTCCTTCAGCAACCCAATCACATCTATTTATACCAGCAAATATATTAACCAAAATGACTTTCACTTTTTTATCTGAGGAAATCAATTTGAAGGCTTTTACAATTTTTTCTGGTGTAGCTCCTCCTCCAACATCTAAAAAATTAGCAGGCTCACCCCCAGCAAGCTTAATCATGTCCATAGAAGCCATTGCTAATCCAGCACCGTTAATTATGTTGCCAATATTTCCTTGAAGACCAACGTAATTAAGGCCTCTATCAGCTGCATATAGTTCACTTTCATTTTCTTGTGACTTATCTCTTAATTCAGAAACCCCACTTCTCCGAAAGAGTGCATTATTATCAAAACTCATCTTACAATCGAGAGCAAAAATATGATCGCCTTTTGATACAACCAAAGGATTTATCTCTACCATTGTTGCGTCTAATTCTCTAAATGCGCGGTAGCATCCTACAATCACTTCAGCCATTCTAGAAATGAGATTAAAATCAATCCCTAGACCATAAGCAATCTCTCTTGCCTGAAATTCTTGCATACCTACTGCAACTTCTATTTTTGATCTTATAATAGTTTCTGGTTTTTCTTTCGAGATTTCTTCAACGCTCATTCCCCCTGCTGTTGAGGCAACAACCATAATACTTTCAGATGCTCTATCAAAAACCAATCCTAGGTATAATTCTTTTTTAATATTTGTTACTTCTTCAATATAAACTCTATTGACGATTTTACCCTCTGGACCTGTTTGATTTGTAACTAATTTTTTTCCAAGAAGCTTATCAGTGGCTTGGGCAACTTCTAATTCATTCTTACAGAGTATAATTCCTCCAGCTTTGCCACGAGCACCAGAATGAATTTGTGCCTTAACAAACCATTTGGAACCACCAATTTCACGCGCTTTAAATTCTGCATTTTCAGGACTATAAGCAATACCGCCTCGAGGAATTCTTATGCCAAAATCTGAGAGTATTTTTTTTGCTTGATATTCGTGAATATCCATTATTTTTTTTCTTGTATCAAAGAATTAATATTAACAATATTCTCAGCCATTCGTGCTGATGCAGCATCAATCATTCTACCATCAAGCTGGGCAGCCCCCTTACCTTCCTTTGCCGCTTTATTCAATTCTTCAATAATTTTTATCGCTTTATCAACTTCCTTTTTAGGTGGTGAAAAAACTTCATTGGCTAAATCTATTTGTGATGGATGAATGGCCCATTTTCCTTCTATGCCAATTGCCGCTGCTCTTTTTGCGGATAATACATATGCATCAGGATCTTTAAAATCTCCAAAGGGTCCGTCAATAGCTCTCAAACCATATGCTCTACATGTCATGACTAAATGAGACAAACCATGGTGCCATTGATCTCCTGGATAATCAGAATTCAAACCACCTATCACGGTAGTTCTTGCTCTTAAACTTGCTGCGTAATCAGCTACTCCAAAATGCAATGCTTCTAATCGATCACTTGATTTAGCAATTTCTTTTATATTTGACATACCAAGAGCAGTTTCAATTAAGCACTCCAGACCCACTTTGTTTGTATATTTTTTTGACTCTTCAATTTGGGATAATAAACAATCTACCATGTATACATCGCTTGATGATCCAGCTTTAGGAATAAGTAATGTATCTATTTTATCTCCAACATTTTCCATGAGATCTATCACGTCTCGATACATGTAATGCGTATCAAGACTATTAATTCTGACGGAAATTGTTTTGCCCTTTTCTCTCCAATCCAAGTCACCCAAAGCTTCAATAATATTTTTTTTTGCAGTTACTTTGTCATTAGGGGAAACAGCATCCTCAAGATCCAAAAAAATATAATCAGCGTTAGAATTCAATGCTTTTTCAAACATTTGAGGAGAAGAACCGGGCACTGCCAACTCACTCCTATGCAAACGCGTTTTTTTAGGTTTGTAGTACAGATGACTCATATTTTCACTAAGTATCATTAGAAAATTCGTATTGAAAATTAATATTTCAACAGTTGTAATAAATTAAAAAAATACTAGGAATTCTGTAAATTTTGTAACTTTATATGTTTTATAAATGTAATTTTGTAAACTTTGTAATAAATTATACTGAATTTGTAATAATTATAATTACTCTGTCCCGCTATTTTTTAATTCCATCAGGGTATAAACGAAAATAATTAATACTATAGCTATTCCGCCGATAATTGTTTTAAATGAAGGTTGCTCATGAATAAAAAACCACACCCAAATTGGCCCCAATGCGGTTTCTAAAACAAAGAATAATTCAACTTCATGTGCCGCTATGTAACGAGGGGCCAAGGTTAATAAACTAATTGGAAGAAATACGAAAAAAACCCCCATTATGATGACTAATAATATGTCTGATTGTGCCAAAACTAGTGAATTAACAAAAAATATTGCAAATAGCATTGTAAAAAACTTTGCTAATAATAATGAGGGGAGAAAATTAACAACTTTGCCGTAACGAATTACCACCGCACTTGCACCGATCAATATCGCTGTCATTATTCCAAAAAGATCCCCCACCAATTTATCTGTTTCATAAGAATCATAAAAAATAAAAAGAACAAAACAAAAGCAAAGAGACATGGTAATCCATGTTCTTGAATTGGGATGTTCTTTAAGAAAAATTGAACTCATAATGGCAGCCATGAATGGGGCTAAACTAATCATAATCAAGGTATTGGCTACATTTGTATTTTCTAGAGAAGCAATGAAAGTAATGTTGCCGAGAGCAACAAGCACCGCATTTAATATGCCAGCAAAGCCAACAGCTAAACAGATTTGAATAAAATTTTTTCTGTAAACAGCTAAAAGTAGGAATAGCAAGCATACAAAAGGTATTAACCCTCTATAAAATACCAAATCCCATGAATGTACATTGACTAGGCGTACCGATAAAGAATCAGGTGTAATGCACAGTACGCCAATAAACGCTAGTAGAATTCCTTTTTGTTTATCTTTTAAATTTAGCATTAAATTTTAATGAAAGGAGGATTTTGTAATACTTTTCTTTTTTTAGCTCTCTCTCTAACAAAAATATATATTCCGCTCGATATAATAAAAACAAGGCCCAGCCAGATCCATTTGTTAGGAAAATCTCCAAAAAAATAATATCCAATAATAACATTTGTAACAATTTCAAAGTAACCAAGTGGTGCCAACTTTGAAGCTTCGGCAAAATTCAGTGATAAGATTAACAGTAAGTGACCAAGGGTTCCTACAGCAGCTAAAGCTATTAGTAATAACCATTGAATGGGATCAAGCGAAGTCCAAAAAAAAGGAACAATGAATGAAACAAAGATAGCTCCTGATAAACCTGTAAATATTAAAGTTAAAAGAGGACTATCAATAAAAGATAATTTTCTTGTGCTTATAATGTAGAAACCGTAACTTAATCCTGCACCCAAAGCTGCAATAGATGCTATATTAATTTCCTCAAATCCAGGACGAATTATTATTAGAGCCCCTATAAATCCAAATATTACTGCACACCATCTTCTAATACCTACTTGTTCCTTGAGAATTAGAGCGGAGAGCAAAGTAACAATAATTGGCGCAACAAACATCAAGGATAATGCTTCTGCCAATGATATTATCGAAATTGAAAAAAAGAAAAAAACTGTTGATAAAAAAAGAAAAGAACTTCTTATTAATTGAATCCAAATATTTTTAGGAAACTTTAGATGGTTATAAAAAAAAAAATAAGTCAAAGGTAGGCTTATTATAACCATAAAAAAATACCTGCCCCAAACAACCTGAAGAAAATGAATTTCAGTACTGAGATGCTTGGCCATGCCATCCATGACGGGTAACAGCATCCATGCGGATATGTTGAGAGCTACGGCTTTCATAAAAAATTATTTAAAGAATATAAGTAAGGAACAAATAATGATTATGGCAACAGCAATATACACACCGTATTTTGCTGGAGGAAAAGCAACATTGATCATCCTATATGGCCTTTTCTTCTTGTTGTTATTTTCAGAATTCATTTGTATTTGATGAGTATAAAAAAAGGGCGTCTTTTACAACGCCCTATTTATTATTTTTTATGAGATATGTTAATATTACCAATCAGCAATATTATTTTTATAATCACTGGGACCTTTGCCTTTAGAGGCCAATTCATTATGCTCTTCAGTTTCGCCAGCAGATGTTTTAAAATGCCAAACTAACCAAAAAACAACAGCTATTAACAGCCACAGCCATTCAGTACCTACAAAAGGATAAATAACAGTTTCCCCTGCAGTAAGCGTTTCAGTCCAACTAGTTACAGTTGCCATAAATTACCCTCCTTATTTTTCGTCGGCAGCTAGAGCAGTTTCATCCGCTTTAGATGCTTCCATATAGTTGAAGTCCATACCGGCTAACTCTACTTCATGAGGTATTCTAAGTTTACCCATTGAATGTAGAATTTTAGCAATAATCCAACCAGGTAAAAATCCTAGGACACCAAACATTATTATCGCGCCAATAATCATTCCAATTGGATTTATAGCCGCATAACCTTCGTAACCTGAAGATGGGTATCCCCACAAAACAAAGCCACAAATTACGAGTCCGACCACGCCAGCATAACCATGCACGGCCACCGCACCTACAGCGTCGTCAATTTTAAATCGACGCTCAACCCAAAAGTGCATTTTGTATGCAACATACACACCAATAGCAGCGATAATCATAGCTTGTAATGGGTGGTATAAATCATTTCCAGCAGATGATGTAATAATTCCTGCCAGACCACTTGAATATGTCCAAAAAGGATCTCCTTTAGATATCAAGTAACCTGCCAACAAACCACCTGACAGTGACATTAGGAAATTCATCGTAATACCACTTAGGGTTGTAGGAGTTACATAAATATTAGTTGCAGTGAAATACGTTACACCTTCCATGCCATATTCAGGTCCAAGATCATAAATTGGAATATTGCAAGCTGCGTAGAAACCCCAAAAACCAGTATAAATTAGGAATAATCCTAAAGTAACCAGCCAAGGATTTCTTGGTCCAATATTTCTTGGTGTTCCATCAGATGCAAATTTACCAATACGAGGACCAAGAACTGCCAGCACACCAAGGGCAAATCCACCGCAAACGGCGTGAATTACTCCTGAAGCATAAGCATCATGATAACCTAGTATTTTGACCATCCAACCATCAAAGTGCCATCCCCAAGATGCGTCAATACTCCAGAATACAGAGCCGATAGCTATAGCTAATATTCCAAATGCGGATATTCTAATTCTCTCAATAACAGCACCTGAAACTATAGAAGCTGCTGTCCAAGAAAATAGCAAGAACGCTGCCCAGAAAACACCACTAATATGATCGCCTAAATTAATCCCCATAAGTGGGTCTAATGGATCTGCAAATTCGTTTGCTCCAAATCCTCCACCTAGCTGAAGACCGCTATTGCCATCCATAATGGATGTGCCAATGAAAGGGCCGTTTACAAAGGCCCAATAAATCCACCAACCAAAGAAAAACCACGTTACTGTTACCAAAGGTATAAGCATTGTATTTTTCATCAGTGTATGGAGATGATTTTTATGCCGAGATACTCCTACCTCATACATACAAAATCCTACGTGGATCAAAAACATCAAAACGACTGTCATCCAGTAATAGAATTCTGTAAATATGGTTACTAGAGCCGATAACTCATTATCCATAATTAACCTCCCTGTTAATTAAACGTTTTATTACCTTGATCTTCTACCAGTTTATAATGATTCACTTTACCTTTATTTCCTATGTTAAAACAAAATTATGTGTATTTAGGGGATATTTTATTATTGTATCTAATTGATATTTAAAGATAAATTATTTTATACCTCTTTTTGATAGATTGTTTTACAAGTAATATTTTTAAATTAATAAACTAAATATTTAAAAGGAGGAAAAATGGTAATTAATCTTGCAGCAGTAGCTAAGAAGAAAAAAATTAAGTATTTTTTAATCAGTTATGTTGATTTTTTTGGAGTACTTCGATCAAAATTAGTTCCCGCTCAATCCATTAAGGAAATGCAAAAAGAAGGAGCCGGTTTTGCGGGATTTTCTACTTACCTTGATATGTTGCCATCTGATCCAGATATGGCCGCTATTCCTGATACAAGTAGTTTAATTATTTTACCCTGGCAGCCAGATGTTGCATGGTTAGCGGGTGATTTGTGGATGGATGGCAAACCTGTTGATGCGTCACCAAGGGTAATGTTGCGCAATCAAATAGCAAAGCTCGCTGAAAAAAAATTATATCTTAAAAGTGGCGTTGAGTGTGAATATTTTTTAATTGCACCTAGTGGTGATTCAATTGCAGATCAAAGCGATATTGCTGATAAACCATGTTATGATCAATCGGCCCTTATGCGCCAATATGATTTAATAAAAGCTATTTGCGATAGCATGATTATGCTTGGGTGGGGTCCCTATCAAAATGATCATGAAGATGCTAACGGTCAATTTGAAATGAATTGGAATTTTTCTGATTGCTTGCAAACGGCAGACAGACATGTTTTTTTTAAATTTATGGTAAAAACTCTTGCTGAGAAAAAAGGTCTTCGGGCAACATTTATGCCCAAACCTTTTTTAAATAAAACAGGAAATGGCTGTCATGCGCATTTATCAATTTGGAACAAAAAAGGTAAAAACTTATTTGCCAATAAAAATGATAAACTAGGTTTATCAAAAACAGCATACAACTTTATGGGGGGCATAATGCATTCTGCTGAAGCTTTAACTGCCTGGTTTAATCCAACAATTAATAGCTACAAGAGAATTAATGCCCCTGTCACAGCATCTGGGGCAACTTGGTCTCCAAACACAATTACTTATTCAGGAAATAATCGCACTCATATGATAAGAGTGCCTGGACCTGGCAGATTTGAATTGAGGTTAATGGATGGTGCTACCAATCCATATCTTCTTCAAGCCGGTATCATAGCAGCAGGACTGGATGGAATGAATAGAAAACGCAACCCAGGAAAACCTGTTCATGTTAATATGTATGAAGAAAGTCACAAAGTTAAGGGAGCAAAAAAATTACCTTTAACTTTAGAAAAATCTCTTGACCATCTAAGTAAAAGTAAAGTTATGCAATCTGCTTTTGGCAAAAATATTATTAACTCATATGTAAAGTTAAAAAATAAGGAAATACAAAAATACAATTCTGCTACAGAAAAAAAGATTGGTTTTAGGGGGGCGAAGAAAAAATATAAGGGTAGCATTATTACCCAATGGGAAAAAGATAATACCCTAGACTGTTAATCATAATTATATAATTAATATGAGTCGAACAGGTTGGAGTAATTTTGTAACTTGGCAATGCAGTCTTCGGCAAAGAAACTTTAGGATGTTTGGAGGCAAACCCTCTGAGGGAACTATTGCCTCAATTTATGATCAAAAAACAAATGAAGAAATTGCTGATTTAAGATCGATATTAATTGAAAAAAAATGCCTTAACACAGCAAAAATGTTTGAATTTATGATTAAAAAAACTCATGATCCAGAAGATCGTTTTTTAAAAGCAGTTAAATTCTTTTCTTCTGAATACTACAATTCCCCGGTTAATTTTGACGGCTCATTCACTGCTACATTTACTAAACAATCCGAAATTGTGAAAAAATTATTAAAGAAGAAAGAATGCAATGTGCAATTTTTTGAAAGAGAAACCGGTTTTCAATTTAAGGTATTAATCAATAAGCTCAAAAAAAATGATGCGGAATGGAAATACACATTTTTCCATAATAGTTTTTTCAATTCTAGTTTAAGTGAAAATATAGAAATATTATTTTTTACCCCAGTTTTGAAGGGGTTAAAAAAAATCAACTAATCAAATTTTTTGTAGGCTTTTTTAAGTTGCACTAGTGGATGTTTTGGAGACATTTGAAATTTTATCAAAAGCTCTCTTGCTATCATGTCTCTGTCTTGTTGATCCTTTGGTAATTTCATATTCTTTGGAGTTGTTACCCAGCCGTTAACATTTCTGTCAAAAACAGCTGGCTTTCCACTTTCATAACCCATATGAACATCTTCTAACCAATTAAGATCGTCCCAGCCCATGTGCTCTATATATTTTTTTAGAAAAGGAGTTAATCTATTATAATCTGGCAATAGATTAACATCGTATCTATAGCCAATATGTTGACCAATCATTTTTTCCCTAGCAGTTTTAATTCCAGAGTCCTTAGCCTTACCGTTCTTCTTGTTTTTTGATGAAGTTTTTTTTACTGTTTGCTTTGCCATATTTACCTCTTATATTGAATGGAAATTATCTACGCCAACAGTGTATTCGGTCCCTGCCAATGGTACTTTTGCTAAAGCAGAAGCTTCCATTGTTAAGGCTGCCAAATCTTCTGGTTCCAATGAGTGGATGTTGGTTTTACCACATGCTCTTGCTAATAATTGAGCCTCTAATGTCATTGAATGCAAGTAATTGTATACTCGAAGCGCAGCATCGTCAGGATTTAAACGTTTTCTTAATACGGGGTCCTGTGTAGCAACACCTACTGGACAGCGTCCGGTATGGCAATGATAACAAAGTCCAGCTTTTACGCCTAATTCTTTTTCAAAATCAGCTTCTGGAATATCTTTATTGCAATTTAAGGCAATTAATGCCCCTGTACCAACGGCAATGGCGTCAGCACCTAAGGCAAGAGCTTTTGCCATATCTGCTCCATCCCTTATTCCTCCTGCAAAAATAAGAGTTACATCTCCTGATTTTCCAACATCATCAAGTGCACGGCGCGCTTCTCTTACAGCCGCAATACCTGGTATCCCAGTGTTTGCCGCAGCTATGTGTGGTCCAGCGCCAGTCGATCCTTCCATACAATCTAAAAAAATTGAATCAGGATTACACTTAGCCGCCATTCGAATATCGTCATATACTTTTGCTGCACCAAGCTTTAATTGAATTGGTACTTGATTATCGGTAAGTTCTCTTAACTCTTCAACTTTTAAGGCTAAATCATCCGGTCCAAGCCAATCAGGATGTCTTGCTGGAGATCGCTGATCAATGCCCGCTGGCAAAGATCTCATTTCAGCAACTTGATCTGTTACTTTTTGACCCATTAAGTGTCCTCCCATACCTACTTTTTGACCCTGTCCTATAAATACTTCTATGCCATCAGCCAATTGGGCATGATGTGGGTTAAATCCATATCGTGACTGAATGCATTGGTAATACCATAATTGTGAATATCTTCTTTCATCGGGTATCATGCCTCCTTCACCAGAGCAAGTGGCACTGCCGGCCATGGTTGCTCCTCTTGCAAGTGCCGTTTTAGCTTCGTAGGAAAGAGCGCCAAAACTCATACTGGTAATATAAATAGGTATATCTAACTTGATGGGATTTTTACAATTTGGACCAATCACAGTTTTGGTTTCACATTTCTCTCTGTAACCCTCAATAACAAATCTAGTCAGTGTACCAGGTAAAAAAGTTAGATCATCCCAATGAGGAATTTTTTTCATCAAAGCCATACCCCGCATACGGTAACGACCTAATTGAGATTTAATGTGAATATCGTTTATAATATCCGGAGTAAAAATTGAGTTTTGTCCCAGTAAACTTTTGTTTTGTCCATTCTTTTTTAATTTAGTTTTTTTTGCCACTACCATTTCCTCCCTAAATTGCACCTTTTCTCTCTGAAGGTTCTAAATTATCATAATTCCATAATTTTTTACCCGACACGATTTTTGTCATTTTTGAAAAATCAACTTTCTTTTCTATCTCTGCAACTTTAAGCTTCCTTTTTAACCAACCAACATCGAGATCAGTCATTTCCGCTTGGACAGCGTCTGCTCCTAATGAAGTAATCTTACCTCCTACAAAAATAGTTCCATCATAAAGAGAATCACCTAAGTTAGGACCAACGTCACCTAAAATTATAATTCTTCCTCTTTGCATCATAAATCCTGTAAATGCTCCGGCATTGCCGCCAATTATTATAGTACCACCCTTCATATCAATTCCTGAACGCGCTCCTACACTGCCTTTACAAATTAAATCTCCACCCCTGATTGCAGCTCCAAAACATGAGCCCGCGTTTTTTTCAATAACGACTTTTCCAGCCATCATATTTTCGGCACAAGACCAGCCAACCCTGCCAGATATTCTTACTACAGGTCCATCAATTGATCCAATACCAAAATATCCAAGACTTCCCTCAACTATTAAGTTTAATTTATTTAAAATTCCGACACCTAGGCTATGCTTTGCTCCTGGATTTTTTAAAACTATGGTGCCATAACCTTGCTTCATCAGATCTTTAATTTTTTTATTAACTTCCAGACACAGTAATTTTTCAACATCAATTTCAGCTCTTTTATTAAAATCAACTTCATAAGCATCATCATAAAAAAAGTTTACACTTTCTTCTGAATTAAAAGAAACCTGCTGGGTTCTTCCTGTGAGAGTCTCGTCATGCAGACCCATTTCATGAGATTTATGATCTTTTACGCTTGCCATACTTTTACCTCTCCCTCATATGGATCATGTGTATCTATTTCATGGGGTAATAGACTTCTGATAGCAACTTCTTCGGAAGCCAAGACAACCAAATCATCACTTTCGTATAAAACCATGGGTTTAGCAGCCATATAATCCTTTGCCATTCCAAGTTTATCTTTTGTTGCTACAAGATAGGTAAATACTCCATCCAAATCATCTAAGGAAGTTTTCATCGCATCTTCCAGATCAATTTCTTCTCTGATTTTAGTTGCCAGATACACAGCAATTAATTCAGAATCACAAGTTGACATAAATCTCATTCCAATTTTTTCAAGTTTTCTTCTTGTGTTCCAATAATTAGTTAATTGGCCATTATGCACAACAGATACATCGCTAAATGGGTATCCCCAAAAAGGATGTGCCGATCGAATATCAACACCTGACTCTGTTGCCATTCTTGTATGGCCAATACCATGAGTACCATTAAAATTATTTAAGCTATACTGATCCGCAACAACAGAAGCATCTCCAATATCTTTAACAAGTTCAAGTGATTTTCCCAATGATAAAATTTCGGTCATTTCAACTGACTCTATTTTTTGTGCTAATTCTAACAAATCATCGTCACATTTTATGACATAGCGGAAACAATAGGGCGTTATCCTTTCTTCTTCAATAATTTTCGCACCAGCTGTCAGAATTTCAGAATTTACTTTTTCTTTTCTGCTGTCATAGACAGAAGGGTCTTCAATTTTTGCAGAACTACCCTCCTTTACATTTTCTCCGACTTTAAAACGTAAAATATAATTATCGGTATTGCCATCTCCGTAAAGAGCGTAACCGGTAGAGTCAGGTCCTCTATGCTTTAAAGATTGAAGCATATTTTTCATTTCTCCACCTACGTTTGTAGATTTCCCTCTATGTATCAGTCCAGCAATTCCACACATAATTATTCCTCCTGTAAAAATTTATGGAAGCACATCCAAATAAGTATCGACATCCCACTGCGTAACTGCAGAAAGAAATTTCTCCCATTCATCTTTTTTATAATGCATAAATACTCGAAGCATATCTTCAGGCAAAGCTGCTTTCACAACTTCATCATTTTCTAATCTATCAATTGCCTCTCCCAAGGTCATAGGAAGTTTGTCAACTTTCTTTCCAGCCTTCATTGCATCATAAATATTCCTTTTTTCTGGCTCTCCAGGATCATAATTATTATCAATACCATCATCAAATGCTTTTAGAATGCCTGCCCCCATTAGGTATGGATTATGAGTAGAGTCCACGGAACGATACTCAACACGACCTGGAGCAGAAACACGAACGCTACAAGTTCTGTTTTGATAACCCCAATCAGCATACACTGGCGCCCAGAAACCTGTGTCCCAAAGTCGTCGGTAAGAGTTGACTGTTGGCGATCCAAGACAAGTAAGGGCCGGTAGGTGTCGAAGCAAACCGGCAATACTTTGTAAACCCACTGGTCCTGGCTTGACTGCATCAATTTTAGGATCAGGCATAAACATATTTTCACCACCAGATATGTGAGTAAATACTTGCTCCATTCCAGGCAAAGGATCATTACCAATAGGTGTTGATTTTAAATCTCCACCTTTCCAAAGAGAAACATTCGTATGACATCCATTAGCTGATACACCCATAAAAGGTTTACTCATAAAGCAAGCAATTAAGTTAAATTCCCTTGCGACTTGTGCGCAGATTTGACGATATGTTGTTAGTCTGTCTGCATTACGCAAAACATCATCGTACATAAAGTTAAGTTCAAGTTGTCCAGGAGCATCTTCATGATCTCCTTGAATAATATCTAATCCCATCGCTCTCGAATATTCAATCACCTTCATGTAAACAGGTCTTAATGATTCAAATTGATCAATGTGATAACAATAAGGCTTTGAAAAACCGTCTCCGGTTGGCTCTCCGTTATCTTTTTTAGTAAGCCACATCATTTCAGGCTCGGTCCCTGCACGCATATTCATTCCGTGTTTTTTTTCAAACTCATTCTGGAAATTTCTAAGATTGCCTCTACAATCAGAAGTTAAATGCCCACCTGGATTTTCCTCTTCTTCACGATTTCTAAAGCAAGTACACCAAACCCGTGCAACTCTTTTATCCCAAGCTA
>Ga0257109_1000256_pt1 | contig 16699 bp, 13 predicted proteins | sample LP_taG_8_FD_191566 | JGI IMG/M metagenome (GOLD analysis project Ga0257109, IMG submission 191566) | Marine microbial communities from Northeast Subartic Pacific Ocean, Canada - LP_J_2011_P26_2000m | ecosystem: Environmental > Aquatic > Marine > Oceanic | place: Canada: Northeast Subartic... | reverse complement strand
CGCGGGGGCGCCTTTTCGCGTGGCGGTGAAAATCGTGAACAGGAACAGCGCCGTCAGCACCACCTCCCATCCGAATAAGGCACCAATGCCCATTTTTTCCGGGTTCCCATTGGCACCGAGCCCATGATCCGCCAGCTTGTAATCGGGCAGTCCAGTGAGCAGCGCGTACAACACCGCACTGGCGGCAAGCGCGCCCAGCAACTGGCTGATGATGTAGCCAAGCGCCTGGCTTTTTTCCAGCCGCCCGCTCAGGGCCATCGGGAGGGTGACTGCCGGGTTGACGTGGCAACCGGACACCGGCCCGATGACCATTACCAGCACCATCAACGTGAAACCGAACGCGAACGAGATACCCAGCCAACCGGCCGCTCCATGGCCGAGATAGCCCTGCAGCGTGGCGACTGCCGTACCGATGAACACCAATGCGAAGGTGCCGATGAATTCCGCCAGATAGGCTTTGATGGGCTTTGTTTGTTCCATGATCGATCCTGTGTTTACGGTTTAGGCTTGAGTACTGTCGGACAATGCCTGTCCCGCGGAACCGGGAATATGCGGATCGGGTGGTGCAGGCAAGCAGATTCCCACCTGAAACAAACCTCTAGACAATCATCCCGGCGGCGACGGTGTTGTTCGTCTGCTCGTCGATGAGGATGAAGCTGCCCGTGGCACGGTTGCGACGGTAGCGATCGAAGTGCAGCGGGGCGCTGGTCTGCAGCGAGACGCGGGCGATGTCGTTGAGCCGCACCTCCCGGTCCTCCTTCAGCTTGTGCAGTGTGTTGATGTCCATCTTGTACTTCAGCTCCTTCACCAGGCATTTCACGTCGTTGGTGGTGTGGCGCAGAGTGTAACGGCCGCGTTCCTCCAGGTTGGCCTCTGAACTGAACCAGCAAATCATCGCCTCAATTTGCTGGCTGCTTTGCGGCGGATTGTTTTGCTTGACGATCATGTCGCCGCGACTGATGTCGATCTCGTCTTCGAGGGTGACCGTCACGGACATCGGGGCGAAGGCTTCCGGCACGTCGCCGTGGATGTCGTGGATGCCCTTGACGCGCGACTGGAAGCCGCTTGGCATCACGGTCACCTCATCGCCCGGCTTGAACACGCCACCGGCCACGCGCCCGGCGTAGCCGCGGAAGTCGTGCCACTCGTCGCTGTGCGGCCGGATGACCCACTGCACCGGGAACCGCGCGTCCACGTGGTTGTGCTCGTTGCCGATGTACATCGTCTCGAGCGTGTAAAGCAGCGGGCTGCCCTGGTACCAGTCCATGTTCGCCGAACGCTCCACGACGTTGTCGCCCAGCAATGCGCTGATGGGGATGAAGTCAATGTGCGGCACCTCGAGGCGCGAGGCGAATTCCTTGTACTGGCCAACGATCTCGTTGAAGCGGTCCTCACTCCAATCGACGAGATCCATCTTGTTCACGCAGACGATGATGTGCTGGATTTGCAGCAGGCTGGCGATAAACGAGTGGCGGCAGGTCTGCTCGATGACGCCGTGACGCGCGTCGATGAGGATGATCGCCAGATTCGCCGTGGACGCGCCGGTGACCATGTTGCGCGTGTACTGGATGTGGCCGGGCGTGTCGGCAATGATGAACTTGCGCTTGGGCGTGGCGAAATAACGATACGCCACATCAATCGTGATACCCTGCTCACGCTCGGCGCGCAATCCGTCGGTGAGCAACGCAAGGTTCACATTCTCATCGCCGCGTTGCTTGCTCGACTGCTCAATCGCCTCCCACTGGTCCTCGAAGATCGACTTGCAGTCATAGAGCAACCGCCCTATGAGCGTGCTTTTGCCGTCATCCACACTGCCCGCGGTTGTGAGCCGCAGCAGATCCATGTCTAAATAGCCCTTCGTTTCGGCACTCATTAAAACTAAAAATACCCCTCTTTCTTCCGATCTTCCATTGCGGTTTCACCGCGCTTGTCGTCGGCGCGGCCGCCTCGCTCAGTTTGGCGCGCGGCGGCGACTTCCTCGATGATGTCGTCCACGTTGTTGGCGATACTCTCGACCATGCCGGTGCAGGTCATGTCGCCGACGGTGCGGCAGCGCACGTTGGCGCACTCCCACTGCTCGCCCTCGAGCAGCGTGATGTGCTCACACCGGCCAAGCAGCACACCGTCGCGCCGGACGAACTCGCGCTCATGCGAAAAGTAAATGCTCGGCAGCGAGATGTCCTCCATCTTGATGTACTGCCACACATCCATCTCTGTCCAGTTGCTGATCGGGAAAATGCGGAAGTGCTCGCCAAAGTCCATCCGGCCGTTGAACAGGTTCCACAACTCGGGCCGCTGGTTCTTCGGGTCCCACTGGCCGAACGAGTCGCGGTGGGAGAAGAAACGTTCCTTCGCGCGCGCCTTTTCCTCATCGCGCCGCGCGCCGCCGAGGCAGGCGTCGAACTTGTGCTGCTCGATGGCGTTGAGCAGCGCGGGGATCTGCAGGCGGTTGCGGCTTGGGTTCGGGCCGGTCTCCTCCCTGGCCCGGCCGGCGTCAATCTCCGCCTGCACGCTGCCGATAATCAACTCCGCACCGACCTCCTTGGCCAAGCGATCGCGGAACACAATCGTCTCGCCGAAGTTGTGCCCGGTGTCCACGTGCACCAGCGGGAACGGCAGCTTGGACGGCCAAAAAGCCTTCTGCGCTAAGCGCACCATCACGATGGAATCCTTGCCGCCGGAAAACAACAACGCCGGTTTGCCGAATTGCGCGGCCACCTCTCGCATGATGAAGATGGACTCGGCCTCCAGTTGCTCCAAATGGGTCAGTTGATAGCTTTTGTGTTCGCTCATTCTATGCATTGGGCAGTGCCACGCGCGGATGCACAGCCCGGTAAAGTTGCTCGATAGATTCGTCCTCGCCCTGCTCGTCGGTGTTCAAAATCAGCTCGGCAGCCTCGCGCGGCTCGGGCGGCTCGAACGTGGAATCCCTGCCGGTGAACTGCTTCACCTCACCGGCCTTGGCCTTGGCGTACAGGCCCTTCACATCGCGCCGCTCGCACGTTTCAAAACTGCACTCGACGTACACCTCCAGAAAATCCGCCTGGCCAACGATCTCACGGGCCATCGCCCGAAGCTCGTTTCGCGGGCAGATGAACGACGCAACCGTCACCACGCCCGCGTTGGCGAAGAGCTTGGCCACCTCGGCAATGCGCCGGATGTTTTCCCGCCGGTCGTCATCCGAGAAGCCAAGATTACGGTTCAAGCCGGAGCGGATATTATCGCCATCGAGCACCTGGGTGAAAACGCCCTCCCCGTGCAGCCGCCGTTCCAGCGCGTTGGCCAGGGTGCTCTTGCCACTGCCGGACAAGCCGTACAGCCAAACAACCGACCCTCGCTGCTTCAGCAGCGCCTCCTTGGCCTCGCGGCCGAGCAACTGCCCGAAAGTCGGGTGAATGTTTTCCGGCGACGACATCAGATGGCGAAGTCCGTATCCGTCCCCTCGTGCAGACCGCACTCGCGCTTCAGTCCGAAGAAGCGCGTCTCCTCCTCGCTCATCCCGTCCTCAAGCCTGCGCGTGGTGTGCGTGTCGCCGATGGAGATGTAGCCCTGCTCCCAAAGCGGATGGTACGGGAGGTCGTTGGCCTTCAAATAATCGTGCACATTTTTGTCCGTCCAATCGATGATCGGGTGCACCTTCACCCTGCCCCTGGCCAAGGCGAGCACAGGAAGGGTTTCGCGCGACACGCTCTGTTGCCGACGAAGGCCGGCAAGCCAGGCGGTGGCGTTCAACTCGTCCAGCGCACGGTTCATCGGCTCGACCTTGTTCTCCGCGTTATAGGCTTCGATCCCTTTCACCCCTTCCTCCCATCGCTTGCCGTCGATCGACTCCTGCCAAGCCGGGCTTCGCTTCGAGCGGTAAACTTTCAGGTTCACCTCCAGTCGCTTGGCCAAGCTCTCTGCAAACTCGTAGGTCTCGGGAAACAGATAACCGGTATCGACAAAAATCACTGGGATGTCTGGTCGAACCTGCGTGGCAAGGTGCAGCATCACCGCCGCCTGGGCACCAAAACTCGAGGACAACACCAACCCATCACCGAATTGCCCGGACGCCCAGGCCAAACGCTCGGAGGCGGACGCCTGCTCGAGGCGGGCGTTGGTCTCGCGCAGATCAAAGCCGAGATCGGAGGCTGAATCGTTGGCCAATGTTGCTTCCAAAATAAATTACCTATACCCGATAGATTTTATTGAGATTAAGCCGATTTGACCTGCTGTCAACGGTTTTTTGGGAGTTTTTTCAACAAAAACAGAGGATGAAAACTCAGTATTTTTGTACCATTTCGCCTGTTTTGATGCCTGTGAGGATCATTTCGACGGTGCGCTCGACGGCTCCTTCGTTGCTTTGAACCACTTTTCGTGCCGATTGTCCAAGCGCGATCCGCTTGGTTTCGTCGCTGAGCAAATTGTCGATTGCCGACTCAAGGCCGGCTTCATCCGCTACTTGGATTGCGGCATCATTGGCCAGAAACTTGGACGTGATTTCCTCGAAATTCCCCATGTGCGGGCCGAACACGATCGGCTTGGCCAAGCCGGCCGGTTCGATCGGGTTTTGGCCGCCCTGCGCCGTGAGGCTTTTGCCTATGAACACGACCGCAGCCTCCTCGTAAAAATATTTCAACTCGCCGGTGGTGTTAACGAGCAGGCAGTCGAGGCTCCCCTGCTCCCGAGGCGGCGTGTTGCTGCCGATCTCGCTGCGATAAACAAAACGCACTCCGAGCTTGGCCAGGGCGTCGCCCACTTCACGGCCGCGCTCGGCATGGCGTGGCACCAAAACGAGAAACAGGTCGGGGTGTTTTTCGCGCAACCGCCTGGCCAAGCGGGCAAGGATCACCTCCTCGCCGCTGTGGGTGCTGCCGCCAACGAGCAACGGTGCGCCTTTCGGCACACCCAGATTTTGCGTCAGGTTTGAAACGTCCAGCAGACGTTCCCGGCTGATTCCTGTCCCGTCAAATTTACAACTGCCAAACACGTTAACCACTTCGTTGTTGCACCCAAGTTCGACCAGGCGCTTGGCGTCGTGTTCGCTTTGGGCGCCCACACCGGTGAACCCGGCGAAGAACCGGCGAAACAAAAAGCGGAACCGGCAATACCCCCTGAACGACTTTCCGGAGATGCGGGTGTTCACGAGGAAGTGCGGGATCTTCCGGGCCTGCAGCCCCCAAAGGAAGTTCGGCCAAATCTCGGCCTCGATGAGCACCACCGCCTTGGGCCGGATGGTGGCCTGGGCGCGCCGGACAAATTCCCGGCGATCCATCGGGTAGTAAATCTTGCCAACCTCGGCGGGGAGTTTTTTGTGCAACTCGCTCATCCCCGTGGTGGTGGTGGTGGAGACGACCAGCTTAAGGTTGGGCAGGCGCGGCTGAAGAACCTTGATAAGTTGCACGCAAATGTTCACCTCTCCGACACTGACCGCATGCAGCCAGATGACGTCCCGGTTGCTGATGGCCTGCTTGAACTTGGTGGAATACCGGCCCAACCGCTCGCCGAAACCCTTCCGCCACCCGCCACGGCGTCTCATTCTCAAAAAATAGTAGGGCGCTGAAAGAATAAAACAGGCCTCAAAAAGAATGTTGTAAATAAATTGCACCCGGCAGTTTGATCTGTTGCCTCTCCACCCTCCGTCCAGAACCTCTCGCCAGCCTGCCAAGGAACAGGCTTAAATGCAATTTATTGAAACCTACCGGGGCTTTCTGCGTACATAGGGTTGGTTGAGAGCCGGACAGGCGACGAGAGGCGGCGAACGTTTGGATTGAACGAACGCGTTTTACCCCTTACCATCTCTCCCGCTTTCATTTATGAAAAACATCATTATCGTTGCGCTGGTTGTGGCAGTGGGAGTTTTTGGCTACTTCCAGTGGCAGGGCAAGGAACAACCCAACAGCAACAAAGCCCAGGTTAAAAACCGAAAAACAACCGAAGTCATCGAAAACCGCGACATCGATTTTACGGTGCGCGTGGCGGGTGAAATCAGCCCGGCGGACAAGGTTTCCGTACGGCCGGAGGTTCACGGCAAGATCGCCGAGTTGCCGGTGGACATCTCCGACCGCGTGGCCAAGGGCGACCTGCTTTTCCGCCTGGACGACAAGGATCTCAAGATCGAAATTGATTCCCGCAAAAAGCAGATCGACAGCGCCACGCTTCAACTGGAGCAGGCCAAGAGTGAGTTTGAGCGTTCCAAGCAACTTTTCGAGGAGCAATTGATTTCCACGGAAATCTTTGAAAGAGCCAAGACCACGTACGAGCAGGCCCTCATTTCGCGTGACCGCTCACAGAATGATTATCAACTCTCACTCGAGAAGCTTTCGAAAACCAGCGTCCTCGCCCCCTTCGACTGCACCGTGCTGTCCCGGCCGGTGTCGATCGGCCAAGCGGTATCCGGCACGGGAGGCCAAGGTTCCGGCACCGAGGTGATGGAGATTGCCGACCTGAACAACCTCATCATCCAGGCGCATGTCAACCAGGCGGACGTGGCGCGCATGAGCAAGGAACAGCCGGTGAAAATAGAGATTGAGGCCATCACCGACCTCATCATCGATGGCATCGTCGAGCGGATAGCGCCACAAGCGACCATCCGCAACAGCATCAAGGGCTTCTCCACACGCATCAAGTTGCTGACCAGCAACCCGGCCATCATCCCCGGCATGACCGCCAGCATCAGCATCCCGGTCGCCTCGGCGGACAACGTCGTCGCCGCACCGCTGGCCGCCATTTTCACCGAGCGCAACGAGACGGAACAGCGCACCGAGATTTTTGCCTACGTGAAAAAAGGTGACGTTTTTGACAAGACAATGCTCGACGTCGGAGTGAACGACCTGAACCACACGGAAGTCCTGCGCGGATTGAAGGTCGGGGATGTCGTCGCCATTGAAAAACCGGACGACGACAAAATCGGCGAAACGATCTCGCTTGATGGCAAGGTTGTCGCCAAGTCGGAACCAGAGAAAAACCCGCTCGTGGAGAAGTACGACAAAAACGGGGACGGCAAACTGGATCGCGAAGAAATGCAGGCCGCCATGGCAAGCATGACCGACGAAGAGAAGAAAAAAATGCGTGAACAGATGATGAAACGATCCGGCGGACGCAAAGGCGGCTCGCGCAGCGGCGGGGGCGGAAGCAGTCGGCGCGGCTCAAGAGGCCCTCGCTAAACGCCGCTTGGCCAAACGCAATACACTGAACACCCCATGGCCCTCCTCGAACTCAGGGACATCCACAAAACCTACCATCTCGGCGGCGAAACCATCCGGGCGCTTGACGGCGTGTCACTGGACATCGACTCGGGCGAGTTCATCTCGATCATCGGCCCGTCCGGCAGCGGCAAATCGACCTTGATGCACATCCTCGGCTGCCTTGACTCGCCCACTTCCGGCACGCTCAGGTTGGATGACACGATGATCCACGACGCCTCCTCCCGTCAACTGGCCTCCATCCGGAACAAAAAAATCGGCTTTGTGTTTCAGTTTTTCAACCTGCTGCCCAAGTTGACTGTTCGGCAAAATGTCGAGTTGCCGATGATTTACAGCGGCCTCAGCGGCAAGGAACGGCGCGAGCGCGCCATTACTGCACTGCGCCGCGTCAACATGGAGGATCGCAGCAAGCATCGTCCGTCGCAGTTGTCCGGCGGCCAGCAGCAGCGCACCGCCATCGCCCGGGCGTTGGTGAACGATCCGCGCATCATTTTCGCCGACGAACCGACCGGCAACCTCGACTCACACACGGGCGAGTTGATTCTCGAGATGTTCGATCAGCTCCACAACGAGGGCCGCACGGTGATGCTCGTCACGCACGACCCGGAGATCGCAGCCGTGACGCCGCGGCGCATTGAGATTCGCGACGGCAAAATCGCCAACGAGGCCGACCCCACACTGGCGGGCAACGCGCCTCGGTTTGAGCAGATCACAAACGGTGAAACGAAAGCAACGACCTAGTTTTTCGGGATGAATTTTGGCACGGTCATCCAGAGCGGCATCAAGGAAATCGGGGCGCACTGGTTCCGGTCGTTGCTGACGATGTTCGGGGTCATCTGCGGTGTGGCGAGCCTCGTGACGATGGCCGCGTTCGTGAAGGGAAAGGAAAACCTCCTGCGCGAGTCGCTGGCCGAGACCGGCGGGCTTGAGAAAATAACTGTGGAGTCCGAGGACGACCTGCCGGACTACCAAAAGCACCTCGAGGGCGAAGCCAGGGGCGTCACGCTCAAGGACGTGTACGCGCTGCAAAACGGCGCGCCGATGGTTCACGACATCACGCCGTCCATAAACAAAAGCCGCTACCGGGGCTACCTGCGGGTGAGCCGCAAGGGGCGCGGGGCGCGGCCGTGGATGTTGCAGGGCACTTGGCCAAGCGCGCTTGAAATACAGGAACACGAGATCGAGCACGGCCGGATGTTCACGATGATGGACGATCTGCTGGCCAACAACGTCTGCGTCATCGGCACGGAAATTCGCAACTCGCTTTTCGACGAGGTGGACGACCAGGGCGAAACGATCATCCCGATTGGCGAGCGCATCCTGATCAACTATGTGCCGTTCACCATCGTCGGCATGTTCAGGGAATACATGAGCGACGAGGATCGAAAAAAGAAGGAGGCCGCCGGGGCCGCCGAGGAAACCCGGAGTCGCCGGAACATGTTCTCGCGCGGTGCGGACAGCAACACCCGCCGAACCCAGTATATTTATTACCAGAAAAACAACGCCATCATGGTGCCGCTCAACACCCTCGTGGCGAAGCTCGATTCCAGCTACGAGACCGGCAGCGTGCTCGATCGAAAACTGTCCGAGATCACGATGAAAATCGAGGACGTGTCACTGCTCTCGCCGTCGCTGCAACAGGTTCGCAACGTGCTGATGCGCACGCACAAGGGGCTGGAGGATTTCGAGTTCGAGACGCAGGAGGAGTTCGCCGACGACATCACGCTGGCCATCCACAACGAGCGCGTCAGCGGCATGTTCATCGCCGGGATCTGCCTTTTGATCGGCGGGATCGGCATCATCAATATCATGCTCTCGAGCATCTCCGAGCGTGTCCGGGAGATCGGTATCCGCAAATCCGTCGGCGCGACAACGATGGACGTGTTCACCCAAATCCTGATCGAGAGCGTGGTGCTGGCCGTGGCGGGCGGCTTGGCCGGTCTGGCCATCTCGCCCATACTTGTCAACACGCTGGCCGGCTTGGCGGACGACACCACGCCGCCGATCATGACGACTCAGGCCATGCTAATCGCGTTTGGTTTCAGCGCGCTTATCGGCAGCTTTGCCGGGCTGTTCCCCGCCATCAAGGCGGCCAAGCTGGATCCCATCCAGGCGCTGCGCTACGACTGACCCGCCATGATCCTCATCAACACAGTCACCATCGGCCTGCGGGAAATCGCCTCGCATTGGTTCCGGTCGCTGCTGACGATCATCGGCGTCGTGCTGGGAATCGTGAGCCTCGTCACCATGTCCGCGATTGTGCAGGGCATGGAAAATGCGATGAAGGAGCGCATGGTCGCCTACGGCGGCGCGGACAAAATCAACATCGAACACGAGGACCCGCCCGACTATCAGGAACACAAGCGCGACTACTCCCCCGGCATCACCGTGCAGGACGCCTACGCGCTCAAGAGCAACGCCACCCTGCTCAAGGTCGTCTCGCCGGAGATGTATGTTTCACGCGCACGCGCCACCTACCAGGACAAACGGGCTTACGTCTCCTCGTTCATGGGTGTGTGGGAGGATGTCATGGAACTGGAAGCGCATGTCATCAAGTTTGGGAGATTTTTTTACCCGCTCGAGGATTTGCAAGCCAAGAACGTCTGCGTCATCGGCGCGGATATCCGGGATCAACTTTTCGGCGAAACGACCCCCGGCGGCGAACCGCTCAACCCGGTCGGCAAATCCATTAACATCAACTTCCGGCCGTTCACCATCGTCGGCATGTACGAGCGGATGGAAAGCGAGGCAGACCGAAAAAAACGTGAGTACAAACTCGCCATGCAGAACACGCGCAGCGGCCCCAAGCGCGAGTCGTCATTCTACTCACACGGCAGTCGTTACTGGCGCAAAAACAACACCATCCACATTCCCCTCAACACGATGTGGATGAAGTTCCGCATGGCCTCCGCCAGCACCTCGTCCTCGTCCAGCCGGTTCTCGAGCCAATCCTCCAGTTCATCCGAGCCGACCGTTTACGTGCCCGACCCCACGCTCAGCGACTTCGACGCCAAGGTGATCGACCTCGAGTTGATGGACAAGGCGCTCGCGCAGATTCGTAACATCATGATCCAGACCCACAACGGCATTGAGGACTTCGGGTTCCAGACACAGGAGAGCGCCATCACCAACATCAACCAGCGCCTGGCCAACGCCAAGATCATCCGGGGCATCATCGCCGCACTCAGCCTGATCGTCGGCGGCGTCGGGATCATGAACATCATGCTCGCCAGCATCAACGAGCGCATCCGCGAGATCGGCACCTTCAAGGCCATGGGCGCCACAGGCCTCGTCGTGTTCGTGCAGATCATCATGGAGAGCCTTAGCCTTGCCCTGATCGGCGGCTTGGCCGGCATCCCCGCCTCGTACGGCGCCGTGTGGATCCTGACCGAACTTCTCCCGAACGAAAACACGCCGATTATCACCGCGCAAGCCCTGATGATCGGCGTGGCATTCAGCGCCTGCGTTGGCCTGCTCGCCGGCCTGTTCCCCGCTTTCAAGGCCTCCCGCCTCGACCCCATCGAGGCGCTGCGCTACGAGTAGCATCACCGCCTGCCCAGGCAGCTTGGCCAAGCTATTTCAATTTTGACTTTCCCCCTCTATTAATCCCGCTTCCGCTTGGACTTTCTGTCGTTGTCCTCGGCGTCACGGCCCTGGTCATCACGGTCTTGGTCATCACGGTCCCGGTCATCACGGTCCCGGTCATCACGGTCCTGGTCATCACGGTCCCGGTCATCACGGTCTCGGTCATCACGGTCTCGGTCATCACGGTCCCGGTCATCACGGTCCCGGTCATCACGGTCCCGGTCATCACGGTCTCGGTCTCGGTCATCACGGTCTCGGTCTCGGTCATCGTGGTGGCGGTCACCATCGTGATCATGGTCATGACCAAACAATGCGCCAGAGGTCGACGACACCGCTTTTTCGGGAATGTCTACCGTGGCGTCAAATGCCTTGCGGGCGGATTTGAACGGGTGAAACGGGGCTCCAATGGCGTAACCGGTCATCCGAAAGGGATACTTGATCACTTTACCTGTAAGGCTCTCATGATCCCGGTGATGACTGTGATGTCCGCAGCCGACAGTGACCAACGCGGCCACCATAGTGAATAGTATGGATTGAGTGTTCATTTTCGTTAGTTGATCCGCCAGCCGGCAGTTAATCATCAAACACAAGCTGACCGGAGGGATCTACACCATGCCTCCGACCGTGTCAACGACGTAGCCTTGTGAAATGGCTGCCGAGCTTCCATCATTGGCCAAGCGGTGAACGACCACACCAAAATCCATCCGGCCATTGATCCTGCCCAACTCCAGCGGCTTTATCAGGTAAGCAAGGTCATCCACTCGGCCCTCGACCAACAGGAGGCGCTTGGGCTCATCGTGCGCGAGGCGGTTGACCTCGTAGGTGCCACCACCGGCTCGGTCGTGCTCATCAACCCCACCGACAGGTTACTCGAGATACAGGCCGCGCACGGGCTGCCGGACGGCTCCTCGAGATTCAAGCTGCGCATCGGCGAAGGCATCACCGGCTGGGTGGCCCAACAGGGCAAAACGGCTCTCGTGCCGGATGTGCGAGAGGACGCCCGCTACGTCCAGATTCACGGTCACACCCGTTCCGAGTTGGCCGTGCCACTAGAGGTCAACGGCTCCATTCGCGGCGTGATCAATGTGGATTCTGACCAGCTAAACGCCTTTTCCGAAACCGACCAGGCGCTACTGACTGAGTTGGCCAGCCAGGCGGCCACAGTCATTCACAACGCCTTCCTTTACGAGCGGTCTCGCATCCGGGCCGACCTGTTCGAGTCGCTCATCACCGTCGGCCAGGCGATCAACTCCGCCGTTGATCTCGACGATGCGCTGACCGCCATCACCCGCGAGGCGTGCAGCCTGATGAGCGCCCGGACCAGCGCGCTGCAACTCCTCGACGAGAGCGGCGACCTGTTGGCCCTCGGTGCCTCGCACGGCGCCGGGGAAGCCTACCTCAACAAGCCGGACGTCGTCGTGTCCGACAGCTTTCTCGGCGCTGTGGTGCACCGCATGAAGCCGCTGCAGATCGAGAATATCCAGACCTCCAACGCCTACCAGCAGCAGAACATGGCGCGCGAGGAGGGGCTCGTCGCCCTGCTGAGCGTGCCGCTGGTTTTCGGCGGGAGCGCCATCGGCACGCTCAACATTTACAAGGCCGACGCCTACGTTTTCTCCAACGACGAAATCCGCATCGCCATGGCACTGGCCGAGCTGTCCGCCATCGCCATCGAGAAGGCGCGGCTGCTCGACCGCATCGTCGAGTCGGAGGAATTGCTTCGACAAAACGAAAAACTCTCCGCGCTTGGCCTGCTCGCCGGCGAGGTGGCGCACGAGATCCGCAACCCGCTCACCGTCCTCAAGATGCTGTACCACTCGCTTGGTCTCGAGTTTCCGGCAGACGACCCGCGCGCCGAGGACGTGCGGATCATAGGCGAAAAAATGGATCATCTGAACACCATCGTCGAGCAGATCCTCACCTTCGCCCGCAACGCCGAGCCGCAACTCCAGCCCACCGACGTCAACAATCTCATCAACGACCTGCGCATCCTCGTGCGCCGAAAAATCGCGCAGCAAAAAGTCGAGTTGGAAACGCGCTTGGCAAAGGCCCTGCCGCAGATCCGTGCCGATGCGCCGCAGATGAGTCAGGTGTTTTTGAATCTCACCCTCAACGCGCTGGAGGCCATGCCGGATGGCGGCCGCCTAGCCATCGAGACGCGGGCCATCCACCTGCCGAAGTCGGCGCCGGAGCCGACTCACATCCGCATCGAGTTCACCGACACCGGCTGCGGGATGGACGCCGAGACGCGCGAGCGCGCCTTCACTTCGTTGCTCAACACCAGCAAGCCGGGCGGAACCGGCCTTGGCCTGGCCATCGTCGGGCGCATTGTCGAGTCCCACGCCGGCCGCATCAAGATCAAGCCAAGCCCCCCCGGCACCACCTTCAGCATCCTCCTGCCGGCGGCCGGTTAGCCGCTGCGCTTGGCCGAGCGATTCTACTGCCCCCGGCGGCGCGCTGGGACAGCACGCCCCACCTGCCGCTTGACCTAGGCGAAGCGGGTTCTGCCCGGGACGGGGATGGAGTAGCGGCCGTCTTCGTCCGGCAGGGTCGGCGGAGCCGCCTCCCAGCCAAGCACTTCCGGCATGGTGTTTTCCTGGGAGTTCAACGCCTCATCAGCGGTGACCATTTTGCCGGAATAGGTGGCCATGCGGCCCATCACGGAAGTCAGCGTGCTGTGTGCGCCGTAGAATGCCTCGTTGTACGGCTTGTCGTTTCGGATGGCGTCAAACAGGTCGTCGTGCTCCTGCTGGTACGGATTTTTGCCGCCACCGGGGAAGCGCCAGGTTTGTTTCCCGTCATTGCCGGACAATGCATGCGGGCCGCTCACGGTCGCCCGGCCCTTGGTACCCTGCACGTGCTCGGACACGCTGTTCCAGCAGTTGCGGATGTGGCGGCATTGGCTGAACATGTAGCTGCCATCCGGGTATTTGTACTCGACGGCGTGGTGGTCAAAAATCTCGCCGTGGTCGATGCCGGTACGAACCTCGCGGCCGCCCAGTCCCTGGCAACTCGCCGGATGGGTGCCCTTAACCCAGTTGATGACGTCAAGATTGTGGATGTGCTGCTCATCGATGTGGTCGCCGCACAGCCAGACGAAGTAGTACCAGTTGCGCATCTGGTATTCCATCTCGGTGAGCTTGCGTCCAGCTCTCTGCTCAAAGCCCTTGCGGTCACGCACCCAGACGCCGCCGCCGTTCCAGTAGGCGCGTGCGGAGACGATATCGCCGATGGCACCGTCCTGAATGCGCTTGATGACTTCCTGATAGCCAAGCTGATGATGGCGCTGCAGGCCAACGCCGACCTTGAGGTTTTTCTTCTTGGCCTCTGCGGCGGCGGCCAACACTTGGCGGACGCCCTTGCCGTCGACGGCCACCGGCTTCTCCATGAAGACGTTCTTGCCCTGCTTGATCGCCTCGGCAAAGTGGATCGGCCGAAAGCCCGGGGGCGTCGCCAGGATCACCATGTCGGCCATGCTGATGGCTTTTTTGTAGGCATCGAAACCGATGAACTTATTCTCCTCTTTCACGTCCGCTTTCAGGCCGTGATTTTTTTGTAATCCCTTGAGGCTGCCGTCCATGCGATCCCTGAAGGCATCGGCCATGGCGACGAGCTTGACGTCGCCCGCGGTGCTGAGTGCCTGGTTGGCCGCTCCGGAACCACGGCCGCCGCAGCCGACCAGCGCCACCTTGATCGTGTCACTGGACTGGGCGAACGCGCCGCGCTCGATGGACAGGCTGCCCAACGCCACCGCACTGCCGGCGATCGCTGAACTGGACTTGAGGAAACCACGGCGATCCAGCCGTGAGTCGTTTTTTTGGGTATTCTTGTTGTGTTTCATTAGACGGTTTTTGTTCAAAATTGGAAAGGAACCGGGGGGCAGCTTAATCCGGCTCACCCTCGGTTGTCCAATACTTATGCATATCCTCGGCCGAGGGGACGATCAGCGGCCGAATCACGCGAAACCCGAGGAATTGGGCGTCGGTGTGGTACCAGATGCTCTTGGGCAACTGCGGATCCTGGAACTTCCAGTCGGCCGAGGACGCGATACGGCCGGCGCTGCGCAGCCCCTGCGGCTTGTCCATCCATGAGCCACCGCGGGCGACGCGGGGGTAGAGCGACTTGCCGTATTCGAACGGGTTGGAGACGGCCTCCTTGAATGTTGCGTAAATTCCCGGGACGAACTGGTCGAGCGCCCACTCGGACACGTTGCCGTGCATGTCGTGCAGGCCCCACGGGTTGGGTTTTTTCGTGCCGACTTTTTGGTACTTGAAGTCGCTGTTGCCCTCGTGCCAGGCGTGCTCGCCGAGCAATGCGGGATCGTCACCGAAACTGTACATCGTGGTGGTGCCGGCGCGGCAGGCGTACTCCCACTCGGCCTCGGTCGGCAGGCGGTAGTAGTGGCCGGTCTTGGCGGTAAGCCATTTGCAGTAGGTGTTGGCGGCGTGCTGGGTCATGCTGATCGCCGGGAAATCGTCGGTGCCCATCCCGAAGCTCATCTCGACGTACGGCGTGGTTGGCCGAGCGACGGCATCGGAGACGGCGTTGAGTTCCGGCTTGTAGCCGCGAATCTTCATCACCATTCGTTCCTCCTCCTCGTAGATGAACAGCGTGTAGGTGTTCCACGTGGTCTCAGTCTTGCCCATCCAGAACGGCGCGATCTTCACCGTGTGCGTCGGCCCCTCGGTTGCCTTCCGGCCGGGTTCATCGGCGGGACTGCCCATCACGAATTCGCCACTCGGGATGGGCACCATCTCAAACTTGACGCCGGTCCCGGGAATCTCCTCCTCGTACGGCTTCATGGTTGGCTCGAGTTGCCTGATGAGCTTCTCGATCGCCTTCGTGCGTATGTCGATGACAACCTTGGGCGCGACGGCGAGGCTTCCGCCAGCGACGGGTTGTTTGCCGGTGTCGCGGCGGGTCTGCTCGAGTTTCAGCCCCTCGGGCCAGGCGGCGCCCTGCACGATCCAGTCGCGCAACAGGTCGAGCTGCTCCTGCGGCAGCGGGCCGCCCTTGTTGGATGGCGGCATCAGGTCGTCGTGGTTGGCCGGCAGCGTCACACTCTGGTAAAGCGTGCTTTTCTCCAGGTCGAATGGCACGACCGCCGTGCCGTATTCGCCGGCCTCGAAGGCGTGCTCGCGCTCGTCGAGCCGCAAGTCGCCCTTGTCGTGCCCCTCGCGGTGGCAACTCACGCAGGACGACTCCAAAATCGGTTTGATATCCTTGGCAAAATCGATCCGGCGCACCTGCTGGATGACCAGCCCCTCCGGCCACTTGGCCCCGGCGGCGATCCATTCCTTGAGCACGTTGGCCTGGTCGCTCGTGAGCAGTTCGCCCTTGGCCGGCATGATGTCGTCGTCGTCCGGCAGCAGGACGGTGGAGGTGTAAAGCGAGCTTTTCTCCGGCTTGCCGGGCACGACGACCTTGCCGTACTCGCTGCCCTCCAGCAGCCCTTCATGGGTGTGGAGTCGAAGCTCGCCCTTGTCATTTTTCTCGCCGTGACAGCTCAGGCAGGCCGACGCGAGCACCGGCTGGACCTGTTTCCTGAACGACACCTCGGCCTTGGCCAAGCCACCCAGCGAAGCCAGCGCGGCTCCGGTTAACAGCAATCGATTCACCTTGGTTTGCATCTCCAAAAGCCGGGTAATGTCCGTGGAGAACCGCGCAATGTCAATCGGCGGGTTTCGCTTCGCCAAGCGCAGCCGGTTTGCCTCTTGCCGCGCACCCGGCAGACCGGTAGATTTTCGGTTCGTCTCAATGGGAACAATTGCTCCACGACGGAATGGCTTCACGCTGATCGAGTTGCTGGTCGTGATCGCGATTATTGCCATCCTCGCCTCGCTGCTCCTGCCCGCGCTTGGCCGGGCCAAGGAGAAAAGCAAGGCCGCCCGCTGCAACAGCAACCTACACCAGCATGCGCTGGCCTTTGC
>Ga0257109_1000252_pt1 | contig 16708 bp, 14 predicted proteins | sample LP_taG_8_FD_191566 | JGI IMG/M metagenome (GOLD analysis project Ga0257109, IMG submission 191566) | Marine microbial communities from Northeast Subartic Pacific Ocean, Canada - LP_J_2011_P26_2000m | ecosystem: Environmental > Aquatic > Marine > Oceanic | place: Canada: Northeast Subartic... | reverse complement strand
TTTCCCCCGTGAATTCATCCGTGCTTACGGAATTATCAAAAAAGTAGCTGCAGCAGTAAACAGCGCAGCAGGTTTACTAGACTCCGAACTTGCGAAAACAATTTCTTCAGCTGCAGATGAAGTAATCACCGGTAAACTGGATGAGCACTTCCCGCTGGTGGTTTGGCAGACTGGATCAGGAACGCAGACTAATATGAATGTTAATGAAGTGATCGCCAATCGCGCCATTGAAATGCTTGGCGGTACGCTGGGTAGCAAGGATCCGGTACATCCCAATGACCATGTTAATATGGGTCAGTCCACCAATGATACTTTTCCGACAGCGATCAATATTGCGGCTGTTGAATCTGTGGTTCATCAGCTCCTGCCAAATCTGCAGGGCTTGCGGGATGGACTGCATGCAAAAGCAGAAGCATTTTCCAACATTATTAAACTGGGCCGAACTCATTTGCAGGACGCAACACCTCTCAGTTTAGGGCAGGAGTTTTCCGGTTATGTATCAGCTGTTGAACATGGATGTAAACGGATCGAAAATGCAATGGACAGTTGCTATGAAATGGCCATGGGCGGCACCGCTGTTGGTACGGGAATCAATTCCACAGAAGGGTTTGGTGAAAAAGTAGCAGCGGAAATATCCAAACTTACGGACCTACCTTTTCGTACGGCTGAAAATAAATTTGAAGCACTAGGCGGCCAGGATAGCATAGTTGAACTATCAAGCGCACTGAAAACTGTTGCCGTATCCTTATTTAAGATTGCCAATGACCTCCGCTGGTTAGCTAGCGGTCCCCGTTCCGGTATCGGTGAAGTTGTTTTACCGGCGAATGAACCTGGTTCTTCAATTATGCCTGGAAAAGTAAATCCGACCCAATGTGAAGCCATGACTATGGTGTGTACCCAGGTTATGGGGAATGATACAACAATTACATTCGCTGGCGCGAGTGGAAATTTTGAACTGAATGTTTACCGACCGGTTATTGCTTTCAATATATTGCAATCGATTCGATTACTGGCCGACGCCTGCGATTCCTTTTTGGTGAATGCGGTAGAAGGTATCGAACCCAATGAGCAACGCATACATGAGAATCTGTACAATTCCCTTATGCTGGTGACAGCATTGAATCCGCATATTGGTTATGACAAAGCTGCGAAAGTGGCCAAGAAAGCATACACGGAAAATCTTTCCCTGCGTGAAGCGATTGTGGAACTTGGTTATATGGGTGCGGAGGAGTTCGATAAGTTGGTCCAACCAGAAAAAATGATTCGACCACGCAAGATCGAAAAATAATTTATTGCTCACCGATGTTCAGTATAGTTTTATCACTGGGCACTTGAAACATAATTACTAAACAGACGTAAATTTCACAATGGCCAAGCAGGCAAATGGAGAGCTCTGGGCACGTTCTGTTATACGATCTTTCTGGATCGCTCTAACTGGTACAATCGGTGTACTCATTTATATCGTAGTTCTGGAACAGAATCTGCCATCTATTGAACAACTGGAAAATTTCGATCCCGATCTGGTTACCAGGATTTATTCATCCGATGGCAAGATTATCCACGAACTTTTCCTTGAAAAACGTGTGTTTGTTGAATTAGCCGGCATACCACTCTATATGCAGCATGCAGTTATCGCCTCTGAGGATCGCCGTTTCAGGAACCACTGGGGCATTTCATTACGCAGTGTAGCACGGGCGATCATCACCAACGTTCTGGCCCTGAGTTACCGTCAGGGTTTCAGCACGCTCACCCAGCAGTTGGCCCGCAACCTTTATGATACTATCGGCTTCAAGAAAACGGTCACCCGTAAGATTAAGGAAATGATCACTGCGATCCAGATTGAAAAAACGTATACAAAGGATGAGATCCTGGAAATGTACCTGAATAGTGTTCATTTCGGACACGGAACCTATGGCGTAGAGGCTGCTGCAAAACGTTTTTTCGCTAAAGAAGCTGAAGATCTAAGTATTGATGAATGTGCCTTGCTTGTAGGACTGCTGCCTGCACCAGCCAGGTATTCACCGATTCGACATCCTGATAGAGCGTTTGTACGTCGTAATACGGTACTGCGGTTGATGCACGATCAAAAATATATCACCGATGCGGTTTATGTTGAAGCACGTTCAACGGATCTGCAAAATATTCAAAAAGATCAATTTAGAGGTACGGCCCCCTACTTCACGGAATATATTCGCCGGGTACTTGAAACAGAGGACGAGCGACTCGGTGTGAATATATATCGTGACGGTCTTAAAATATTTACGACATTGGATTCCCGTTTACAGCGGTATGCTGAAGATGCAGTAATGCAGTCCATACTTGATAACCAAAAACGGTTGAATAAGCGTTTGTTTAAAGATGATGAGGAATTCGAAAACCTGGCTTATTTTGGGATTTTCAGTGAGGATACTGTGCGCATGATGATGGAAGGGGAATTACCACTCTACGAAGAGTTGCGGGATAAACTCCTCGTTCAGTGTGCATTCGTAGCCCTGGATCCGAATACTGGCGCTATTTTAGCAATGGTAGGAGGACGGCCCGATTATGTGGATCAATTTAATCGCTCTACCCAGGCCAAACGTCAGCCAGGCAGTGTTTTCAAACCATTTGTCTACACTGTTGCCATAGATAACGGTGTTCCGGTATCAAAGCAACTGCTGAATCAACCCGTAGTGCTTAAAGTGCCAAAACCTGAAGGCGGTTGGGATAACTGGAATCCGCAGAATTATGATCAAAGTACAGGCGGACTGACGACAATCAGGGAAGGATTACGGCGATCATTGAATCTTGTATCAGTGCGGATGGTACAGGAAGTGGTGCCAGCTCGGGAAGTGGCGTCCATTGCAAAAAATATGGGCATATCCACCAATATACGGGCAGTAGATGCCATCGCGCTCGGGACTTCTGAAGTCTATCCCATCGAAATGGTAGCGGCTTATTCAGTGTTTTCAAACGGCGGTGTTTATTCTGAACCTTATGGAATCACAAAAATTGAAGATCGTTACGGCAATATTTTGATCGAATATTACCCCAAGCAGAAAGAAATATTGAGTGAAGAAACAGCCTTTATGATGACCAATCTAATGCAGACAGTCATTGATCGCGGCACCGGCGGCAGCGTTCGTTGGAAATATAATTTCTATCATCCCGCTGCTGGGAAAACAGGGACAACCCAGGGTTGGACTGATGCCTGGTTTGTGGGATTTTCTACCCAGATAGCAGCTGGTGCTTGGTTTGGCATTGACGATCCTCAAGTAAGTCTTGGCAAAGGTGCAGATGGTACGCGGGCGGCCTTACCAGCTTGGGCACGCTTCATGAAAACAGCTCACGATTCACTGTATTATTCAAAGGAAAAATTTCAACAACCTGAAAAAGTGCAAACCTTTTCTATTTGTCAGGTTTCAAAAGAAAAACCCACACCACTTTGTCCATTAGAGAAAGAGTTGTTCATTCTGGGCACCGATCCTTCGCGACTGTGTAAAATACACCGCCGCTAGTTCTTTTAATCTGCAGCCGGGAAAAGTCGATGGTCTACATGCTCTTCACCGATGACCACAGATGTACTCAACATAGTTAGCGCTGCCTGTAATTTTTCAGAATTAGAATTGAACAGCCGAATCAGCGGTTCTCCCTCCGTAACCTGGTCACCGATCTTGTGATAAAATTCCATGCCGGCGGTAGGGTCCAGCACATCAGCTAATTCCTTTCGTCCACATCCCAGTTCGGAGTTTGCCAACCCGATCAATTTTGTATTCATGGTAGAAATCGTACCTGACTGTTGAGCAGAAAATACAGTTTCTTCCGCTGGCAAATGCAATGTCTGAAAGGAAGCTATATCCGTGCGGTTGCCACCGTGGGCAGACACCATTTCCATAAATTTTTCCAGGGCAAGGCCAGTTTCGATCAATTCGCGCTGTATGATCATGGCTGCACTTTTGTCAGACGCTGTTTTCGCCTGGATCAATAACCGTGATCCCAATTCAAAGGTAACCGCCATAGTATCCTCTGGTCCATCGCTTTGCAGGCAGTTTATAGCTTCTTTTACCTCACACCACAAACCTGCATACCTCCCCAAAGGCTGGTCCATACTCGAAAAAACGATGTCTGTAGCAACATTAAAATTATTTCCGATTTGTTGCAGTAATGTTGCCAGTCTCTGACCTTCCTCCAGTGTTTCCATAAAAGCACCATTCCCGATCTTTATGTCCATTACCAGTCCTTGAATGCCTTCGGCGATCTTTTTACTCATGATCGATCCGCAGATCAGTGGGATGGAACCCACAGTACCGGTAATGTCACGCAAAGCATACATTTTTTTATCAGCGGGACAGATCTCAGCGGTCTGACCAATCATGGAAATACCAATATCAAGGACATTGCGCTTGAATTCATCCAGTGATATATCAACTTTATAACCGGGTATCGCTTCTAGTTTATCCAGTGTGCCGCCAGTATGACCCAGGCTGCGCCCGCTGATCATGGGGATGGCCAGGCCTGCAGCAGCCATAAGTGGGCCAAGTATAAGAGAAACCTTGTCGCCAACACCGCCCGTACTATGTTTGTCGGCAACATAATTATCCAGAAATGAGAAATCCATTCTTTCACCAGAATCCAGCATACTTTTCGTAAGGGTAAATGTCTCTTCCGAAGTCATTCCATTATTGTAAATGACTGTTAATAGGTCGGTCATGGTTTCGTTGGAGATGCTACCCCGAGTATAGTCCAATATAAAACGTCTCAGGTCTGCGTCGGGAATAGCATCGCCCTGTTTTTTGACCTGTATCAGTTCAGCTGGATTCAATGCTAGCATCCTCAGCTGTGGTTTTTTGCCAGGGCCACCGAAACTGGAGCGGGGCTCGTTCCCGCACGGTATTGAGTGTTAAATAAACACCAATGACCAGGAGGATAACATTCGGTGTCCACATACCAATTAACGGTGATACCCGATTGCGGTCGGCCATTTCTTCACCACCGATGAGAAAAATGTAGTATACTAGGAAAAAGCCGAAGCCCATACTGATGGCCATCATAAAGCCGCCTTTACGGGTCAGTGTACCTAATGGTGCCCCAACAAGTACGAAAAGAATACAGGCTGCCGGAAGTGAAAATTTCTTATGAATCTCCACCCAGTATTTGTTCTGATTCTTCTGATAATTTTGAATGAGGCGATATTCATTATTCATCTGCCGTTCCAGACTCTTTAATCTTCTTTCTTTACGACGCTGTTCCGCTGGTACGAGGCTGGTATCATTCAAGACTGTAGCGCGATAATCTTCCATTACCGATTCAGCTGCCGCCAACGAAGGCGGTACCAGGCTATCGCCGATTACCTTTTTGATTGAACGACCAATCCGTTCTTTTACGCGCTCGGACCTTTGCTTATAGCTGGCCTGTTTATCAAGCATCATGGGTATGGTCATTTCACGGTCTGACCGGTTTGATGTATCGCGCCGAGCCAGCATCAGATCATCGGCAGGTATGATGATCTTGTGCCGTTCAAAATTGATGCGCCGGTAGTTACTGTAATCGTCCAGTTGTAGTTCATGGATCTCACCATCGTAGAGCATCAGGATGATGGCATCATCAAGAGTCTTTAATTCACCGGTTTTTGAATAGATACTGGTTTGAATTTTCTTATTCTCTTTACTGAAAATGCGTACATCCTCCATAAGACCATCATTATCCTGGCGGATAATCATGCTGTAATCGGGCAGACTATTAATAAAGTGACCCGGTTCAATATCAAGGCCAGGTCGTTTCTTATGGATGTCGCCCTGCAGTAAGCGGGCGTGAAAATTCATTTCCGGCAAAACATAATTATTGAAATAGGTAAGGCTGAGGCAGACGAACAGTCCAAATAACAGGGCCGGTCGCAGGATCGAGGTAAAGCCGATACCCGAGGCGCGCATGGCGTTGATTTCATTGTCTTCTGATAATCTACCGAAAGCCATAAGTGTGGCAATCAGTACCGCCATTGGCACTGCCAGGGCTATAATCCAGGCCAGGTTTAGGAATAGATATTCAAGTATAGTGAAAATATTCAGGCCTTTCCCTAAAAAGCGATCGATTGCCCTAAGGAAAAAATTTATAAAAAGCATTAGTACGATGACCATCAGGGAATATATAAAGGGCAGTATGAGCTCCTTTATGATATAGCGCGACACAAGACGCATGGAAAAAATTACCGACGAACAGGCAAATATGAAATGAGTCCTTTGTGGTACTTTACAACTTGTCTGTGATAGGTAAGACCGGTAATTTCGCCCGCCTTTGCACAATAGAACAAAGGCCGCATGGTGGGCGTAGCTCAGTTGGTTAGAGCACCTGGTTGTGGCCCAGGAGGTCGTGGGTTCAATTCCCATCGCTCACCCAAACCTTTCGCCGGTTCTACATCAAACCCAATTTCTGCAGTTCTTCCTGCAGTTGGTTCGCGGATGAAAAATGAATTGTCTGGAAACCAAGATCTTCTGCTATTTCTACATTGATCTTAGTATCATCAATAAAAATTGACTTACCTGGCTGGATACCGTAGCGATCAATAAGGATTTGGTAAAGACGTGGGTCTGGTTTTTTGATCTTTTCATCCCCTGAGACCACAATACCTTTGAAAAGGTCCAGGAAAGGATACATTTTTTTAGCAGTATGAAATGTTTCACCTGACCAATTGGTCAAGCCCAATAACCGGCAGTTTTGCTTTTGATGCAGATTTTCCAGGATAGCTACACATTTCTCATCGTAGCCGCCAAACATTTCCTGCCAGCGGCTGTAATAGGCCTTGATCTCAGCTTCGTATTGTGGGTATTTAGCGGCAAGTTCAGCAGTGGCCTGGGCTAAAGGATATCCGGCATCCTGTTCTTGGTTCCAAGCACTGGTACATATTTCTTCCAAGAAATAGCGCAGATCATTTTCGTTGGAGAATATTTTCCGGTACAGGTATTCCGGGTTCCAGTCAATCAGCACGCCCCCCAGGTCAAAAATGATCGTATCAGCAGTAGGCATGAATTCAGAAGGAAATCAGAGTATTGTTGGTACAGTACCACCATCGACCCGCAGGGCAGCACCATTGTTGGCCGAAGCCAGCGGACTGGCGAGATATGTTACAAATGTAGCGACTTCGTCAATAGTGGCAAAGCGTTCCAGCAGGGAGGTAGGCCTGATATTTTCGAAGAATTCCCGCTCCACATCTTCCTTGGATAACCCCCGTTCCTGGGCCAAGTCGCTAATGAACTTCTCCGATCCTTCCGATCTAGTGGAACCGGGGATCACCGTATTTACGGTGACATTGGTTCCGGCTGTCTGCTGGGCCAGTCCTCGGGATACACCCAACTGGGCAGTTTTTGTAGTACCATAGTGAACCATCTCCGCTGGTATCTGAATCCCGGACTCACTGGAAATGAAAATGATCCGACCCCAGTTCTGATCCAGCATTCGTGGAAGGTAATGGCGGGAGAGACGGACACCGCTAAGAACATTGACCTCGAAAAAATGCAGCCACTCTTCATCTGTTATCTCTGCAAACGGTTTTGGCGAAAAAATACCTACATTATTGATCAATATGTCAATGGAATCATGTTCATCGAGCAGATGCTGTACAGCATCTGCATCAGCAAAGTCAGCAGCGCAACCTTGCACTGTACAATCAGGGATAGCCCGGCGCAGTTGGTCCAGAGCACTATTGATACGCGCTTCTGTCCGTCCGTTGATAACGACGCTGGTGCCTTCCTGCAACAGCTGGCGGGCAATGCCAAATCCAATCCCAGCGGTGGAACCGGTGACAAGGGCTGTTTTTCCTGTGAGTTTAAGATCCAATTAGTTACTGATCGCTATAAATTTACCAGGGGCAAGTTTACAAAATAACACCAGCAAGTCTGACTGTAAAATTGCTGCTTTCCCCTGTTCTATTATCCTTGTCTTAGTAAATTATCCGTCGTGAATCACCAGAAAATATTCTATTATTCATTTTTATTACTTTTTCTAACTGGATGTGATGAAAAGAAAGAACAGGGTATGAATAGCAACGATTTAAAATTAAACCAGATCCAGGTGATCGGCAGTCATAACAGCTACCGCATACACCCAGTACAAGACATGTTCAATCTGATGACCGGGCTCAACCCGGAGTTGGCCGCTGAACTGGATTATGGCCACCCCAGTTTTGACGTGCAGTTCAGTCAGCATGGCATTCGCCAGATTGAAATCGACGTTTATCATGATCCGGAAGGTGGTTTATTCTACAATCAACGGGGCAATCTCTTTATCGGACTGCCAGTACCGTCCGGAATAGAGGAATTATTGGATCCCGGATTGAAGGTGCTGCATTTTCCAGACATTGATTATCGAACTCATTATTTAACATTCATTGATGCGTTAACTGCCGTAAAAACCTGGTCTGATGCTAATCCCAATCATATTCCGATATTTATTCTGGTAGAAGCAAAAGAAGATGGGCTGGCCAATGTTTATCCTTCGCTCAGTGGTTTCACCCAGCCGTTGCCCTTTGATCGAGGCGCGTTGGATGCTATTGATGCCGATATCAGATCTGTTTTTGGGAATGATCTAAATAAGGTGATCACACCGGACGATGTCCGCGGTACCAACGAATCATTGGAAGCAGTGATCTTGGATGGCGGGTGGCCCACCATTGGCGAATCACGAGGCAAAGTCTTTTTTGGTTTGGACAACGGCGGCGCCATTCGGGATGAATATGTTGCTGATCATCCTGCGCTGGAGGGTAGGGTGTTATTTACATCATCCGATCCAGGAACACCGGAAGCAGCATTTCTGAAGTTGAACACACCAGCGGAGAGTATCGCCGCTTATGTAACTCAGGGTTATATCGTCCGTACCCGAGCTGATGCGGACACGGAGGCCGCACGAACTGGAGATACAGGCCCTCGTGATCTGGCGCTATCCAGCGGTGCCCAATTTGTCTCTACCGATTATTATGTTGCCGATGCCCGCCACGATACGAGTGATGGCTGGACTGATTATACTGTAGCGTTACCAGATAATATGATCGCCCGGGAAAATCCTATAAGCGGCACTGGTAAATTCACGGGGCAGGAAATTGAATGATTTGGTTTACGCAGTGAATTCCTATAATTTTGCCCGCTTTTTACAAGAATATTTCGGGGTGTAGCGTAGTCCGGTTAGCGCACCTGCTTTGGGAGCAGGGGGTCGGAGGTTCAAATCCTCTCACCCCGACTGTAGAGAAAACCACACATCTCTGAAGAAAAGCCCCGTTTCACGGGGCTTTTTGTTTATCAGCTTTAATCAAACATTGTCATACTTTATCAAAAAGGGGACACACTTTTGGGGGACACACCCCAATCGCGGGTTTTTTTGTTTATAGTATGGTTGGTAGATTTGGATAAGGAGAATTGTAATGAAAGATTTATCTAGACGTATTATGGCAACTAAAGGGCCTAGTCCTCTGCGAATCGTGTTGGTTGTTTTAGGTGTGCTAGTTTGCATAAGCCCTCTTGTGTTACTTGCTAACTTGATAGCGAACCAACCTACACCTTTTGCCATAGTCTTTTCCTTATTTGCGGGCGTTATTTCTACTTTCCTCGTTGCTTCGATCGTCGAGTGGTTTGTGCACCGTTATGCCATGCACAAAAGCAAACGACTTCCCCTTTTTCGTATAGCGACGGAGTTGCACCATAATGCCCATCATTGGGTACACTGTCCTCCAACCCGCTATGTATGCACGGAACAAATTAATCGACCTTCTGTCTTTGCTGCCGGCAAGAACGAGTTGTGCCAAACCACTCTTACTCGTGTACTAACAACAGCGTCACATGCTGCTTTCTACACCTTTCTTACTATACCTATTCTTCTCTTGGCGTGGGTGGTAACAGTTAATATTTGGTTTACTGTATCAATGGTTTCAATGGCTGCTGTTTTCATATATCTGTTTATCAGACTCCATGATGCAATTCATCATCCGGGTCTAAGTTGGCTGGAACGATTTAATTGGTTCTGGTTTCTCGATCATCATCATTATATCCACCATATAGATAACGACGCCAACACCAACTTTCTTCTTCCTCTTGGTGACCTGTTAATGGGTACGCTTCGGTTGGAGCTCACAGCGGAGGAACAAGCGAAATGGCCAAGTTATGCCGAGGCTCGCACATTGTAACGCTATTTTTTAATATTTAGGCTGGCGGGGTGTAATATTGTCTTAATGAAGCACTTCCTACCACTATTTATCCTCACTGGCTTGTTGTTTGGGCAAGGTGTGCTAAATCGTAAATCTGGAGAATAATATGAGTTTAACAAATAAGAAGTGGATTTTAAAAACAAGGCCAAAAGGTTTGGTTGAAGCATCAAATTTCGAGTTGATTGAAGAAGCTATGCCTGAATTAAATGAGGGCGATATATTGATACAAACAGAATACCTGTCGGTGGATCCTACTCAGAGAATGTGGCTTACAGACGTACCGGGTTATCTTCCACCAATACAAATTGATGAAGTGATTCGATCAGGTGGAATGGGCAGAGTCATACAATCCAAAAATCCAAATTTTAAAGAAGGTGACTTGGTTAGTGGAATTGTTGGTTGGCAAACACACCTAATATCTGATGGAAAAGGGTTTAGAGTCATACCAGAACTCCTCCCAATTCCTACGATGTTGAATGTTCTAGGGTTAACTGGCATCACTGCCTACTTTGGGTTGCTTGATATTGGTAAGCCAAAAGAAGGCGAAACTGTTGTGGTGTCGGGAGCATCTGGAGCAACTGGCTCAGTGGTTGCACAGATTGCAAAAATTAAGGGCTGTAATGTAATTGGAATTGCTGGCGGTGAAGAAAAATGTGTTTGGCTTGAAGATTGTGGTCTTGATCATGTGATTGATTATAAAAACACTGAAGCAACTAAAGAATTGAGGAAAATTGCAAGTGCGGGTATTGATATCTATTTTGACAATGTTGGTGGTCCATTGCTTGAAGCGGTCTTATATCAAATTAACCAAAAGGCTAGAATTGTCATTTGTGGCTCAATTTCAAATTATGCTAGTGAAGATTTACCAGTTGGTCCTAGGAACCTGAGTAGTTTGATTATTAATCGAGCAAAAATGGAAGGTTTCTTAGTATTAGATTATTTTGACAGGATGGATGAAGCGATACAAGAACTTTCAAAATGGTTGATGGAAGGTAAAATCAAACATCGGGAAGATATTCAAGAGGGAATTGAAAATTGTCCCAAAACACTCAATCGTCTTTTTACCGGTGAAAATAAAGGTAAACAAATTTTAAAGATATAAATGAAACGCCTCTAGCTCAAATAGCCCCACCTTCGTGGGGGGCTTTTTGTTTATAGACATTTAGGACTGGTGGGGTGTAATATTGCTTGTATGAAGCGATTACTACACTATTAATCTTTACCAATATTTTATTTTATCGATGTGAAAAATTATCCTAAAAATATCGTAAGCATTCATGCCCATCCAGATGATACAGAGGCCTTCTGTTCTGGGGCTTTAACTCTATTAAAATCTAAAGGATATGACATTACTATTGTTTCTATGACAGCAGGTGGTATGGGTGGAATAAATTCAACTGAAAAAGAAACTATTTCTTTACGTATAAACGAAGCTGAAAAAGCTGCTCAATACTTAGGTGCAAAGTATATATGTTTAGAACAAAGAGATGGGTTTTTATATGACAATGAAAAAATACGGTTAAAAACCATTGACCTAATTCGAAGAGAAAAAACGGGAATTGTATTTACACATCTACCATTTGATTATCACATTGATCACCGCACAACTTCACAAATCGTAGAGGTAGCAGCAATGTTAGCAACATTACCTAATGTGCCCTCCTCGGAAACCCCATTAGCAATGACACCATTGTTATACCACACTGCCCCCCTAGAGTTGACTGATCCGTTAGGAAAAAAAATTCCTACTCCTCATTTCTTTGTAGATATTACTGAGGTCATTGACCAAAAAATGGAAATGCTCTCCTATCATCAAACACAAATTGAATTGATGAGCGTTATGTTTAAGATGGATGACTTTTTTAACGAAATGAAAAAATACAGTCAAGAGTTGGGGAAACTTGCCGAAGTCCCATATGCAGAATGTTATTGGCAACATTTGGGAAAAGGATTCCAGAAAGACCCTATTATCCAAAAAGTTTTGGAGCCTTATATCGTGTATGTATGAAAAGAGTACTACTAGAATCAAGCCCCGCCCACTAGCGGGGTTTTTTGTTTATAGATATTTAGGACTAGCGGCGCACACATTGTAATACTATTTTTTGATATTTAGGTCGGGCTCATAACCCGATGGTTGGTTTTTTGTATAGTAGCGAAGTATTTTTATGCATCATTTCCAATTGTATTTATGTTATTCTATCGAGAAAATTTAAAAAGCATTATCTTTTCAAGCTATTTTTTGGTTGCTGCTTTGTTTGCCCAAGATTTGGAAGATTTATCTTTTGGAGATGACAATTCTCTGGATGTAGCGACCTGGAACATTGAGTGGTTTCCTAAAAATAATCAAATCACGATTGATTATGTCACTGAAATTATCAACCTTTTGGATTTAGATATTCTTGCTATACAAGAAGTAGATGATATTACTATGTTTGACCAAATGTTAGATTCTTTACCAGCATATTCGGGGTATTATGAATCAAGTTGGTTTGCTGGTTTAGCCTATATATATAAAACAGGATTAGTAGAAATCAATGATATATATGAGATATACACAACTTCATCATATTGGAATGCATTTCCTCGCTCGCCTATGGTAATGGATATCAATTTTATGGGAGTAAATTATTTTATAATCAATAATCATTTTAAATGTTGCGGAGATGGTATAATTGATTTTGATGATCCATCTGACGAAGAAAACAGAAGATATACTGCGATAAACCTAATTAAAGAATATATTGATAATAATCTTTCGAATAATAAAGTAATTGCGTTGGGTGATTTGAATGATGATATTGCTGAAGCACCGCCAAATAATGTATTCCAGGAAGTTTTAAATGATTCCACCCATTACCGCTTTGCAGATCTTGAAATTGCTCAAGGAAATAGTTCTGAATGGTCATTCCCCAATTGGCCCTCCCATCTTGATCATATTTTAATTACTGATGAATTGTTTAATGGACTAAATAATTCAGAAGTGCAAACAATAAAAATTGATGAATATCTTGATGGTGGTTGGAATGAGTATGACCAAAATATATCAGATCATAGGCCTGTTGCAATAAAGTTTAGTTTTAGCTTCGTTCCATTTTATGACATTAATGATGATGGTATAATAAATGAATCTGATTTTGTAATGTTGTTGTCTTTTATAATGAATGACAATGAATCAATTGATTTAGCAGATATTAATTTTGATTCGGCAGTGGACATTTTTGATTTGCTTCTTTTATCGGATTTTTTACAAGACATGTAAATAAAGTATGTATAATTATACATCAAGCCCCCCCCCATTAGCGGGGTTTTTTGTTTATAGACATTTAGGACGGGTGGGGTGTAAAATTTCTCTGCTGAAAAAGTCCTTTATAGTTTGTTTCGTATTTGAGTAAATATTGGTAATGAAATTGGTCCCCAAAAAATATACAACTTATGTGTTTTCGTTTTTCATGTCTTTACTAATGTCATGCATAATGTCACTCGTAATTAGCATTTTTAATGTTGGGTTAGTGGAAGGGATAATTACAATTTGGTTAAAGGCATGGGGTTTTGCGTTTGTCGTGGCATTTCCAACAATTGTTGTTGTTTCTCCAATCGTAAGAAGGTTGGTTAATGTGGTGGTAGATAAAAGTGGTTAGATGAGTAAAAAAGAAAAATATATAGAGTATTATGATAATGGAAAGAAAAGAAGAGAAGGAACTTTCAAGGATGGTAAACATGAAGGATTAAACATTGGATGATGTAACCTTAATTATTGATGTATCGAGCCAGCGGATGCTCACCATTTTTTTGGCACTCATTATGTTCAGTGTGGCTTTGGGGTTGAAGGTCGAGCATTTTATTGAATTAAAAAAGCGTCCTCGCCTGGTATTCGCTGGCGTTGTTGGACAGATAATTGCACTCCCCCTTTTCACTTTATTGCTTACCATCATTTTGCAGCCGCCCCCCAGTGTGGCTCTTGGTATGATTGTGGTGTCATCCTGCCCTGGTGGAAATGTGTCCAATTTTTTAACATCCATCAGCCGTGGTGATGTGGCGCTTTCGGTTACACTAACAGCAATCTCCAGCATTTTCGCCGTATTGTTAACACCTATTTCTATCGTCTTTTGGTCTGGATTTAACCCGAAAGTTTCAGCCCTTATTCAATCCATTGGCTTGGATGTGAAAGATTTTTTAGTCCAAACAACTTTCATGCTATTGATTCCATTAATCTTGGGAATGGTGGTGGCCTATAAAGGTAAAAAGGTGGCAAAGTTTCTTTATCAGCCCATGCGCTTTATTTCCTTTTTTATATTAATCGGATTCATTGTGGTTACCTTTGTGAATAATTATGCCAACTTTTTGGCCTATGCAAACATCATTGTGCCCACTGTAATTCTTCATAATATCATGGCACTATTGATTGGATTTTCTGCAGGCAAACTTATTTCAGCGCCCATGGATTCCCGTCGGGCCCTAACTTTTGAAGTAGGCATCCAAAATTCCGGATTGGGTCTGGTGATTTTATTGGGCTTTTTTCAGAATATTGGGGGCGCCGCCATGATTACTGCTTTTTGGGGCGTATGGCATATTATTTCCGGATTAATACTTTCGGGGATTTTCACAAAACTTGATAAAAAATGAATAGATAAAAACATGGAATATGATTTAAAAATTATTAACGGAACAATTTTCGATGGTACAGGCTCATGGGGATATTCGGAAAATCTTGCAATCCTGAACGGTAAAATTGTCGAAATAGGAGTATGTCACGGTTCGGCTCAAAAAACAATTGATGCCAAAGATGCGATTGTTATGCCTGGGTTCATTGACTTGCATACCCATTATGACGGACAAATTACCTGGGATGAAGAATTGCGTCCTTCGGTGAACCATGGTGTTACCACCGCCATTCTCGGAAATTGCGGCGTGGGATTTGCACCTGTTCACGAAGCGGATCATGATAGGCTCATTCGTCTTATGGAAGGTGTCGAAGATATTCCCGGGACAGCCCTTGCGGAAGGGTTGACTTGGAACTGGAACCATTTCCCCGAATATATGAATGCCATTGATGCCCTGCCCCACACCATTAATTTTGGTGTGCAGATTCCCCACGATCCTGTCCGGGTTTTTGTCATGGGTGAGCGGGCCTTGGCACAGGAAAAAGCAACGGAAGACGACATTGCAAAAATGCGAAATATTGTGCGGGCAGGATTGGAAGCAGGCGCTTTCGGCTTTACGACTGGTCGGTCCGATGTGCACCGCACAGCCGATGGCGAATGGACGCCGGCGTCTGAATCATCATTGGAAGAATTGGTGGGTATTGCCAAAGCTTTTCACCGTTTAAATCACGGTGTACTACAGGCAGTAAGCGATTTTGACATGGAACGGGGCAGCGACAAATTTGATTCTGAATTTGATATTGTGGAAGCATTCGCCCAAGAGGGTGGGGAAAATCACCCCACATCTATTTCTGTCATGCAGCGGGATTTTGAACCGGGGCAATGGCTGAAAATTATTGACCGTGTTGAAAAAGCCAATGCCAAGGGCATAAAAATATTCATGCAGGTTGCACCCCGGGCAATCGGCGTCATGGTGGGTTTGCAATGCACTTTTCATCCTTTCATGGGATTCCCTAGCTACAAGAAAATTAGTCATTTATCTTTGGAATACCGTGTGAAGAAAATGCATGACCCAAAATTTAAAACACAAATACTCAAGGAAAATTCGGAACGGCTTGCAGTAGATGGCACATCCATTCCGCCCATTGTTGATTATTTTCTTCAACAAATTGATACAGTTTCGGCAAAATTATTTGAGTTGGGTGAAAACCCGGATTACGAACAACCCATTGAAAAATCAATTTTGTACAAAGGGAAAGCAGCAGGTAAAAGTCCATTGGAATCCATTTATGATGCCATGCTGAAACAGGATGGGAAAGCGCTGCTTTATTTCCCCATTTACAATTACACCGAATTTAATTACGATAATATCCTGAAAATGATGAATCATCCCCAATCACTTTCCGGATTATCCGATGGGGGCGCTCATGTTGGCACTATTTGTGATGGTAGTTTTCCCACTTATCTTCTTTCCTATTGGACAAGAGACCGGAAAACCGGCGATAAAATTCCACTGAAAAAAGCCATTCATGCCCTAACAAAAAAAAATGCAGATTATCTTGGAATACGAGATCGTGGTGAATTAAAAACGGGCATGAAAGCAGACATCAATATTATTGATATAGCCAGGTTGAAGTTATTCACCCCGGAGATGGTACAGGACCTTCCCGCCGGCGGACAACGCTTATTGCAAAGGGCTGAAGGCTACCGTGCCACAATCGTCTCTGGGGAAATTGTGATAGAAAATGATGAATTAACTGGACACCGCCCGGGACGGTTGATCCGGATGGGCAAATAAGTAACTAATTAACCACCAAGCCCCGCCCAGTAGCGGGGTTTTTTGTTTTTGGGAATACAGCTACTATTTTCTCAACCTAATTCCCAACCGCCAACCTGATAAAGATGGGGGTAGGGTAATTGATATTAGGTGGACACACATTGT
>Ga0257109_1000251_pt1 | contig 16817 bp, 13 predicted proteins | sample LP_taG_8_FD_191566 | JGI IMG/M metagenome (GOLD analysis project Ga0257109, IMG submission 191566) | Marine microbial communities from Northeast Subartic Pacific Ocean, Canada - LP_J_2011_P26_2000m | ecosystem: Environmental > Aquatic > Marine > Oceanic | place: Canada: Northeast Subartic... | reverse complement strand
GTTGGCTTCACGTTGATTGAGACCTCCTCCGCAAACACGGCGCCAAGACGGGTGAAGAATTGAAAGCTGAAGGGAAATGAAACACCTCCTACTCACAACAATCGCAGCCGTGCTTCTGGTGGGGTGTGGAAACCCCTCAATTCACGAAGCTGCTAAAGATGGAAACATCAAGGCCGTTAAACAGCACTTGGCTGGTGGTGTGGATGTTAATGTGAAGAATAAGAATGGACAGACTCCATTACATCGTGCGGTTTCTTACGATTGCAGGGAAATCATCAACCTACTCGTCGCTAATGGTGCGGATGTAAATGAGAAGGCTAAGTATGGAGGGACTCCTTTAATGTATGCGGCCAGCAATGGTAACAAGGAAATTGCTGAACTGCTAATCGCTGCCGGTGCGGAGGTGAATGCGAACGATGGTCGAGGTTCTACACCGCTAGATAATGCCATTTACGCGAAAGAGACCGAAACCGCCGACCTCCTCCGCAAACACGGCGGCAAGACAGGTGAAGAATTGAAAGCTGTTAGTAGATAGTTTCTTTTTCGAAGCTTGGGCCAAAAACGGGTAACTTATGTTTTTCAATTTTCGGCTACTTCTCCTTTGTGTTGACTCACATCTCTCCCTCGCCTAAGACCGTCTTAAGCATGAAATCTAAACTCAGCAGACGTGAATTCACCAAAACTACTGCCGCAGCTTTTACTATTCTTAAGGCAGGCTCAGCACTAACCTATGCGGCCAACGAAAAACTCAACATCGCATCTGTTGGTGCCGGAGGCCAAGCCGGTGGAGACATTATGTCGCTCTCCTCAGAAAATATTGTAGGGCTGTGTGACGTTGATTGGAACCGTGCTAACCGTATGTTCAAACGTTTCCCCAAAGCGAAACGATTCAAAGATTATCGGATTATGCTCGACACCATGGAAAAAGAAGTGGATGCAGTCATAGTTGGCACACCTGATCATCATCATTTTCACGCGTCACTCAACGCCTTGAAACGAGGCAAACATGTCTACTGTGAAAAACCACTAACTCATTCGGTTTGGGAAGCCAGAGAACTGACCAAGGCCGCACGTAACGCGAAGGTGTCTACGCAGATGGGCAACCAGGCACAGGCATCGAATGAAACCCGCCGTGTCCAGGAATTTATTTTAGATGATGCCATTGGCCCTATCCGCAAAGCTCGCGTTTGGACCGATCGCCCTTCACGTGGTCTCTTCGATGAATACTGGCCGCAGGGAGTCAAGCGTCCTAACGAAACTCCTCCTGTTCCCGATTCCCTAGATTGGAATCTTTGGATCGGTCCGGCACCGGAACGTCCCTATCACCCCAATTATCTACCCACCAAATGGCGTGGTTGGCGAGACTTCGGGACAGGTGCTCTCGGTGACATCGCCTGTCATTTCTTCGACCCTGTCTTTCGAGCATTAAAACTGCACGCCCCAATCTCCATCGAGGCTTCCTCCACTAGGGTGAATAAGGAAACCTATCCACTTGGATCAATGATTACCTACAACTTTCCCGCTCGTAACGAGATGCCCCCGGTTGAGTTAGTATGGTATGATGGAGGATTACGTCCTCCAAGGTTCGAGGAGTTGAAGGATAATGATATCATGGGTGAAAACGGTTTGTTACTGATCGGAGAGCGTGGGGTCTTGTTTTCAGACTGGAGACGTTGGCGCCTTTTCCCAGATAAACTTGCAAAGGAATACGGTGAACCGCCGAAAATACTTTCACGTTCACAAGGTCACCATCAGGAATTTATCACTGCCTGCAAAGGCGGGCCGCCAGCCGGATCGAACTTTGATTGGGCAGGGCCGTTAACCGAGTCTGTTTTGCTGGGCAACATTCCTTTGCTAGTTGAGCTGCGGGAGGAACTCACAAAAGTTCAATTGCATTGGAATACAGATGATTTTACGTTTCCTAACCATGCTAGAGCGAATCAGTTTCTTCGTCGTAATTATCGTAAAGAATGGGAACTATGACCCTTTGTAACTTTGCCTTCTTTTAGAAAAAAATACTAAAATAGCCAACCTTCTCCGCAAACACGGCGGCAAGACGGGTGAAGAATTGAAAGCTGAAGGGAAATGAAAACGAAACAAAGCCGAGGATTCACGCTAATTGAACTGCTGGTGGTAATCGCCATCATCGCCATCCTGGCCGCCCTGCTGTTGCCGGCCCTGGCTCGGGCCAAGTCCGAGGCAAAGCAGATCAAATGCAAGAGCAACATGCGCCAGATTCAATTGGCCTGGTACCAGTACGCCGATGACCATGACGGGAGAGGGCATCCGCGGCGCAACTGGATGCGCTGGATTCGTGACAGGGGCGATTTCTCGGATCCAACCCCGATTAGGAGTCAAATGATTCCCCCATCCCATCCCGAAGCCTACTGGGGAGTTGCCTATGTGCCCTATACGGGCTGGAGTCCACAGGTATTTCTTTGTCCCTCCGCCAAGGCAGTTGATGATCAATATAAGAGACCGCCGCATCAGGATGGACTTTTTAAGGATGGGTTTAAATATGTTACCTATGGATTCAATGGATTTTGTGTCACGCCCAACCGGCGCTCTTTTGGATTGCAGCTCGCCGTCTGGGAAGGGGTTGTTAATCAGAATACATGGCCCAGCAGGGCACGCCCCATTGCCAGCTATCCGCGTCCTTCCGAGACCCTGATCTTTCAGGATGCCTGGGAATCCATGCTGGATGGAGTGGACGACACCCCTCTCTTTCTGGGCCAATGGGATGCTTGGAAAGAACGCCTCGACGAATACTACCGTCACGGTGATGTTGGAAACATCATGTGGGCTGATGGACACGCCTCCCAGGCAAGGAGAGGAAAAGTTTACTGGAAAGAGGAATGGTATATCGGACGGTCTTTACGGGGAGGAGGTTGAACCGTCTTTAACTTGGATGAAAAACAGTGTTAATCAAGATAGTAAAATGAGCATGAAAATGAATATGAGTACCATTAAAACCTTGGTCGCGGCATCCCTCTCCCTGGTCTGTCTAATTTCATTAAGGGCGGAGATCACCGGGCAGTGGGATTTTGAGAGTGATTTATTGGCAACTGCCGGAAACGACTTGGAATATTTTGACGGCCCGGATGGTCCCACCGAACAGGAAACCAAATTTGGCACGACTGCCACCTTTGGCATTCCTGTCATTGACGGCTCTGTCGCCAGTGTCATGAAGACAGCAAAGAACTCTTCATCAATGGGCTATTTGCTTCGTCCGGATCTGCCTGGAAACGGAGGGGGTGACTTGGCGAATCAATGGTCGTTGGTGATGGATTTGCTTTATCCAGTTGAATCATCGGGAAATGACAGGGCCATCCTTCAGATCGACGATCCGTTTAATAACGGAAACGGAGCCGAGCTTTCAATTACCGCGAACAACGGCGTTGGTGCATTAGAGGGGCACGGGGTGATTGAACCCAACACGTGGCATCGTTTGGTGGTCACCGTCGATCAGGCCATCGAACCTCCGATCATGAAGAAATACATAGACGGTAAAAAAATCGGTGAAGAGATTCTTCCGGTTGATCCGGTTTTGGGACAGCTCGATGGTCGCTGGGCGATTCTGGATCAGACCAGTGCGTATGGCGATGATTCGGTGCTGTTGTTCACCGATGATGGTGGCCGATCAGAGATTGGTTATGTGGCGAGCATTCAATTCCATGATCAAGTCCTGTCCGTTGGTTACGTCGCTGCCCTTGGAGGTCCCACTGCTGGCGGCATTCAAACAGACGTTCAAGTCATTGCGGCGGTTGAGTCAGTTTCTCCGGCACCCGGCGACCCTCTGGTGTTTCCGGAGATTCCGATCGAGATTGTTTTGGCTGACGGCGATCAACCGGTTCCCGAAGAGTCGATTAAATTGATTCTTAACGGGGAACCGGTCGTTCCGGATATTCAGAACCTCAGCAAAGGCAGGAAGCGGGTCACCTATGATCCAGGCCTGCTGGAGCCTGGAGTTGGGTTTACTGTGGAATTTCGATTTTCAGACCCCGCCAATGGCAACCAGGTAAACTCAACTTTGTGGTCTTTCACGATGGCCCCCTATCATTTGCCGCCTTTGAATCCCGCAGAGATGGCCATTTTCTACATGCCGTTCGAGGAGTCAACAGCAGTTCATGATGGTGTTGTGTCGGATCGATCCAATAGCGAAAATCATGGTGTTTTGCACTTGGCCGAAAATGCAGGCGATCGCTCGATAGAGGGCATCCTCGATGGAGGGATCGATTTCAACATTGAGCTTGGTTCCGGCGATTTGAATTACATTGAACTGGGCAAGCCTTGGCCGGACATCCCCAACACTTTTGCCTGTTGGATAAAAATCGCCCCTGACTTTCCAGCCAGCCAGCGTGTGGGGGTCATTTTGGGCAATTACAACGTTGCTAAAAACATCAACTGGGAAATCCATACTTCGGGGCACCCACGCATTTGGTGGAACAACGGAAGTCTCGATTGGAAAATAGATCAGTATGACATGCGGACCGGGGAGTGGGAGCACATGGTGTTCGTGCGCGACACGCTCAAAAAACAGATTTTTTTCTACTTGAACGGACGTTTGGCAGCGACCTTGGATAAGGTGGCTGAGGATGTGAATCCAGACACGTTTTCATACGTGGGTGCGGATCGTCGTGGGCCGGGCACCCATGTCTTCAAGGGACAGATTGATGAATTGGCGCTTTTTTCCGAGGCGTTATCACCAAGTGAAGTATTCCGTCTTTATGCCATTCCATTTCAATTTCCGGAGTTCAAATTTCCCACACCGCCCATCGTGGAGATGGTGCCTGAGGAGGACGCCATCAATGTGGCTCGACTCCCCGGAATTGAAGTTGTGATTGATGAATCCTTTGGAAAAACATCAGTTGATCTCAATAGCATTTCCCTGGCACTGGATGGTTCAGATCTGACTCGTGAAACCGTACAGGACGGCAACTTGGTTCGAATCCTCCACCAGGTTTCGGAGGTTTTGGATGCCGAGTCATCTCACACACTGCGAATTTCATATTCAGACACCGCTGATCCGGCCAATCAAACCATTCGCGAGTGGTCGTTCACAACCGCACCCGTTCCTACCATCGTAAATCAACCTCAGGATCAATCGGTGCTTGCCGGTGCCACCGCGTTTTTTAGCGTGGGCGCCTCCACCGTGGGGCAGACGACCTATCAGTGGGAATTCAATGGTCAAGACATTCCAGGTCAAACCAAGGCGGAGCTGGTCTTGAAGAACGTTCAACCGAGTCAAGCAGGCGGCTATAATGTGGTGGTGACTGACAGAGGCGGGATCGTGATCAGTAAAGCGTGCACCCTGACTGTAACGGACAATTTGCCTGATGACCCTTCGGAATCCTTGATTTTGGGGCAAGTGGCGAGTTGGAGTTTTGATGGCAACCTTGAGAGCGGGATTGAGGGTTTTGATGGTGAGGCAATGAACGGCGCCACCTTGACAGACGACGCACGGGTGGGATCCGGAGCCCTTTCTCTGGAGCAGGCTCAGAAACAGTATGTGGACATCGACCGGCAGGTGCTTAGTGACGGGGCGCTGGCCTACAGTTCGGCGGGGTGGTTCAAGGTGACCGGGGGAGAGGGACGCAGGTTTTTGTGGGAGACTTCGCCCTCCAATTGGGCGGTGTCGACCGAGGTGACCCCCGCCGGTAACGTGAAGGCATTTGTCAAGCTTGCCGACGGGAGTTCACACAGTGCCGACAGCGGGATGGTGCCGGGAATCGGGGAGTGGCATCACGTTGCAGTCACCTTTGACGGGGTCAGTGGCCAGTCCGCGATATACTATGATGGGGAGAAGGTGGACGTTTCGTTCACGACGCCTGCGGGAGTGGGTACGGCGGACACGGGTGGATTTCACATAGGCACCTATCGCGGAGGAAGTGGCCGGTTCTTTGAGGGGCTCATTGACGAGGTGGGAATCTGGAACCGGGTACTGCGTGAAGATGAAATAGCCTACCTGGCTGAGGGAAACCCCATCTCAGCATCTCCTCTGTTACCGCCGGTCTCCTTGAATATTACTCGAGTTCAGGTTAGTGAAGACAAATTCCAGATCATCTGGGAAGGGGGTGATCCGCCCTTCCAAGTTCAGTCTCGAACCGCCTTTGGTGACGGTTCATGGGAAAGCGTTGGTGCTGCAACGAACGACACGACCTTCGAAACGCCCATCATCGACCAAAAAGCTTTCTTCCGAGTTGTCCAACCGGAATAATTTTGTGGGATTGGTCGAACCCTCCAAACGGGTTCGAATGCTGCTCTCGAAGGATTCAAAACCGCAACCGCCGGCCTCCTCCGTAAACACGGCGGCAAGACGGGTGAAGAATTGAAAGCTGAAGGGAAACAGCCCAAACCGTCTCTAGGGTAACAGTTAAAACACCTTGAAAACTGCGACTATGGGGATAATTGTTGCCTCGCTATGAAAACACCACTTTCAAATGAGTGCTGTCGGTTGGTGGAGACGTTTTGCCTTTCGGCTTTGTTCTTTGCTTTCCATTCATCGTTCGCCGAGGATTCAAAACCGGAATCCCCGAAAAAAGCAGTGCCCATCATTAAAGACGGGGAAACACAAATTGTGCCTAGGTTTAAAGACCCCGACATGTGGATCCGCCACGACTTATGGGTTGAAACTGAATTTGATTCCGATGGAGACGGCAAGAAGGATCGAATGCACGTGGATGTGACGCGTCCGCGTCAAACTGACACCGAAGATTTGAAGGTGCCGGTAGTCTATAATTCAAGTCCGTATTTCGCAGGCACCGCCAAACCGGTTCACGGTTTCATGTGGGACCCCAGGCAGGAACTAGGGGTGGATCCACCAAAACGCAAGAAGGCTCCATTAGCTAAACGGAAGGGCGAGCGACCGATCATCTCAAAAGGACACGTCAAGGATTGGGTGCCTCGCGGCTTTGCCGTCGTTCACTCGTCTTCGCCGGGTACCGGGCTGTCACAAGGGTGTCCGACAGTCGGCGGCGATAATGAATCGCTTGCCCCAAAGGCGGTGATCGACTGGCTAAACGGGCGGGCGGCGGGATACACGACGGTAGACGGCGACCTACCTGTCACAGCATGTTGGTCAACTGGCAAGGTGGGAATGATCGGTACGTCATATAATGGCACCTTGTGCTTGGCTGCTGCAACAACCGGCGTCGAAGGTCTGGAGGCAATCATCCCGGTCGCGCCAAACACATCCTATTACCATTACTACCGTTCCAACGGCTTGGTGCGCTCGCCCAGTGGTTACATGGGAGAAGACATCGACGTGCTGTACGACTTTATCAATAGTGGCGATCCAAAGAAACACGAATACTGCAACTGTAATGTTCGCGATAAAGACATGGCTAGTGGAATTGATCGAGCAACCGGCGACTACAATAAATTTTGGGCTGGGCGAGATTATCTTAACGACTTGGAACCAGTAAAAGCCGCAGTGTTGATGTCGCATGCGTTTAATGATTGGAATGTGATGCCCGAACATAGCAACCGGATCTATCAAGCGCTCAAAGAAAAAGGCGTCCCAGTCCAAGCGTATTACCATCAGGGTGGCCACGGCGGACCACCGCCCATCAAATTGATGAACCGTTGGTTTACGCGATATCTTCATGGTGTGGAAAACAAGGTCGAAAAAGACGCGCGAGCTTGGATCGTCCGAGAAGGGTCCGACAGAAATAAACCGAAATCCTACGAGGATTATCCGAACCCGGCGGCATCCCCGGTCACTTTTCAGCTTATTGCCGGGGCACCTGAAATGGGTAAATTGACAACTGCAACGAATTCAAGCCAGGGCACCGAAACTGTAGTCGATAACTTTTCATTTAGCGGTGCAGCGCTAGCCCAGGCCGATTGGACAGAGCATCGGCTAATGTATTTATCGGAAAAACTGACCGAAGCGGTCCATCTGTCGGGAACCCCCCGAATAACGATCAAGCTGGCCAGTAATAAACCGGCTGCAAATCTGTCTGTCTGGCTGGTTTCCCTGCCTTGGAACGACAACAAGAACGCCAAGATTACCGACAATATCATCACGCGCGGCTGGGCCGATCCACAAAACCATCGATCGCTGACTGAAAGCGAGCCGCTGGTGCCGGGGCGTTTTTACGACATGACATTCGACCTGCAACCCGATGACCAAGTGATACCTGTGGGTCAACAGATCGGGTTGATGATCATGTCCAGTGATCGTGAATTCACATTGCGACCAGATCCTGGCACCGAATTGACAATTGACCTGGATGCGACAAGCATTCAGTTGCCCCTAGTCGGGGGCGTCAAAGCGTTCTCAAAAGCCACCACTAAGAAGACACAAACTAAGCACGCCAAGTCCAAAAAGAATGACTCCTCTGTAGTAAGCAATACTGTAAGCAATACTGTAAGCAGTAGTGTAAGTTATGTGGTCAAGGATACAGAGAGAGGCGAATTGCATTACAAGAACGCAAACGGAGAGGCAGCGCTTAAGGTCATAAATTCAGACGGTAAGGTAGTTTTTGACGGGCCGATCAACACCAAGAAGCAAAAGTCCAAGGTGCCAACTGAGGCGATGAAGTGGTTCGAGGAAGTGAACAGAAGAGTAAATAGTTGAAAGCTGAAGGGAAATGAAACACCTCCTACCCACAACAATCGCAGCCGGGCTGTTGGCCACAACCGCCTTCGCTGATCCGATTCACGATGCCGTTGAGAAAGGCAATCTTATTGGCGTCCAGACGGAATTGGATAAAGGGGTTGACGTGAATGCAAAGCGTGAGGACGGATCGACTCCTTTGCATGGTGCGGCTGAGGGAGGCCACGGGGAAATTGTAGAATTGCTGATTACAGCGGGTGCGGATTTGCATGCAACGACTGTTTCCATGTTGGGCGGTGGAGGATGGATCCCTTTGCATTCGGCAGCCAGGCAAGGTCACAGGGGGATCGTGGAACTTCTTATCGAAATGGGCACCGATGTGAATACAAGGGATTCTGCTGGCAAGTCCACGTTGCATGATGCGGTCCTTGAAGGTCACAAGGGAATTGTGGAACTGCTTATAAACAAAGGTGCGGATTTGAATGCTAAGAGTGGGTATTATGGGACTCCATTGCATGTGGCGGGCAGTATAGGTCACAAGGAAATTGCGGAACTGCTGATCGCGAATGGTGCGGATTTGAATGTGCAAGATGGTTTTGGACGGACTCCGCTAAATGCTGCTGAATTGATATATGAATGGGACTCGGCGAAAATAAAAGCCGCAAAAAAGGACATTGCTGACCTTATTCGCAACTATCAACTAATGCCTCTTTTGGCGCGGCACGGGCCGCGTGGATTTAGCTTTGTTGCGAAGGAGGAGACGGTCTACGAGGTCCAGGATTCGTTTGACCTATTGAACTGGGAAACGATCAAAACCTACAACGGGACAGGCTCCTCGGTTCGGTTTGATGACTTTAGGAAGCACAACCCACCCCAAATATTTTACCGCGTTAGATTGATCGAATAACGATCACACCTTCCTATAACTGTTCAAGGTCGCCACCACGTCGTTTAGGGTATTGTACACCGTTGGTGGTCGGCTATCGTTTAAATCGCTTCAGGCATATGAAAGTAATGATGACGACAATCGTAGCCGTGCTGTTGGTGGGGTGCACAACGATGCTGCCACCAGATCTTGCAATTTACGATGCTGTTGTTCAAAAAGGAGATGTTGAAGCTGCCAAACAAGCTATTGCTGATGGTGCGGATGTGAATGCGAAGGGTGAAGAAGGGACTCCTTTGCATTATGCGTCTATGATGGGCCACAAGGAAGTCGCTGGAATGCTAATTACTAACGGTGCGGATGTGAATGCGAAGGATAAGGATGACTTCACTTCTTTTCATTGTGCGGCTGCATTCGGTCACAAGGAAACCGCCGAACTACTTTTGAGGTCTATAACAATCGCCAGCCGAGACTGGGGCCGTTATTGCGCGGCGTTACCCGATTCCCGCTAGTTGCGGATTTTGAATGTGATTTGTTTGCGCGGCTGTCATTCGTATCAACCTAGCAGCAATGGTTAGCGGATTTTACCGGAATGAGGATCACAAAGCGAAGCTGCTGAATTGCAGAATGATTGACTTGGTCAAGCGAACGGAGACACTGACCTCAGATTAGATGGCAATTTTTAGATCGATTTTAATGCTCACGTTCCTTTGGTCGTTTAGTCAAGCGCTGGCAGAAGAACGAGTTCGGGGCCGGCGTTCGCTCGTACTGGAGAACCATCAGGCACGGCTGGTATTGGATATTGCCGGCGGTTCGATTCCCGAGTTTCGCTTTCGCGATTCCGAACTTAACCCGCTCAACTGGGGCCGCCGAAACCCCGGCGATCAGCCAGGCTCTATGGGCCACTTTCTTTGTTGCGACCGTTGGGGGCCCCCGTCCGATGCCGAAGGCAAAAACGGCATGCCTTATCACGGCGAATCCTCAAAAGTTGTTTGGAGGGTGTTGCAGGATACCGAGACAACAGCTGCTGGCATTCACGCCCGAATGGCAGCGGATTTGCCGCTGGCAGGGTTGACAGTTGATCGCTCCGTCACTTTGGCCGCGTCCTCGCCGTTTTTTGTTGTCAGCGAGACAATCACGAATAACAACAAGCTCGGTCGCATTTTTAATATTGTGCAACATCCCACTATTGGCCCGCCATTCCTTGATGAGAATTGCGTAGTCGACTCCAACTGCCGCCGCGGATTTGCGCAGGGCGGCTTGATGCCGAATCCAGAGCAGCCGGAGTTTCTTTGGCCAAGCGCGATTACGAAGGACGGCGAACGGATTTCAATGCGCCGAATGACTAATAGTGAAGAACCAAGCGTCACCTCATTCGTGATCGATGAAGAGCTGGGCTGGGCTATCGCGAGTAACGGAAAACGGGGATTGCTGTTCGGTTACGCTTGGAAGCGGAGCGACTACCCGTGGTTCAATCATTGGTGGAAGCTGAAGGATGGCAAACCGAATGCGCGCGGGTTGGAGTTTGGCTCCACTGGGTTGCATCAGCCTTTTCCGGTCTTGGTAAAGAAGAGGGAAATTTTCGGACAACAATTATTCGAACATCTCGATACCGGCAAAAACACCACCAAGAGCTATGCTTCATTTTTAGCGAAGATACCTGAGGACTTTAAGGGTGTTGGCAAGGTGGCTATCCAAGGCGGCTCGCTGGTAATTACCGAACGAGCGGAGATGCGGCCTCGCAAGATCAATATTGCCACCGGCGGCTTGATTCAGTAGCAGTTATTTCCAGCCTTGCCGGCTGTTTAAATGAAAAAATTGCAAACAATTAAGCTGAGCTTTAAGAAATTAGAATGAAACACCTCCTGCTAACAACAATCGCAGCCGTGCTTTTGGTGGGAACCGCCTTCGCTGATCCGATTCACGATGCTGCTAATATTGGCGACATTGGAGATGTCCAAGCGGAATTGGATGCAGGTGTGGATGTGAATGCGAAGGATAATTTGGGGACTTTCCGTTATGCGGCGAGTGGAGGCCACAAGGAAATCGTCGAATTACTTATTGCCGAAGGTGCGGATGTGAATGCGACGGATGATGGATGGATGGACTCCTTTGCATACAGCTACCAAGGAAATCGCCGAATTACTGATCGCCAAAGGCGTGGATGTGAATGCGAAGGATGATTTTGGCAGAACACCGCTAGATTTCGCCAAACCTTATCCAAAAACCGCCGACCTCCTCCGCAAACACGGCGGCAAGACGGGTGAAGAATTGAAAGCTGAAGGCAACTAAACCAATATTTACTTGAACCAATCTTCTGGGATGAGGGCAGCTTTTAAGTGGATAGCTTTCCTGTTCCATGCCGGCTCAGCATACATATAGGTCAAAATTGCATCGCCTGTCTTGGTGAAATAGCAGTCGAAGTTGGTGTATTCAGCTTTTGGATTTTCTCCAATGTTACCCAGCTTACGCCAAGTTTTGCCATTGTCATCTGAGATGGCAGCAGTCAGTGGAGTGCGTTCACCTAAGTGATGATGTTTGGGATTAAACTGACTGTTGTTCCAGAACAAAACCATGCGATCGCTCCCGGGAAGGCGACGCAGACAAGTGCCTGACTCGCCGCCTTCCAGTCCACTGAAAGCCGCCATGCTCCATGTTTTGCCACGATCATTAGATCGCGCGATATACGGCCCACCGAGTTGAGTCCTAAGGGACATCAGCAACGATCCATCGTTGAGTTCGGCAACAGAGGCTTCCATAGCACCGCGTTTGGGTAGTTCGATAATGGAAGAGCGTTCCCACGTTTTACCTTTGTCATCGCTAAAAAAACATCCGGCTGAGTTTTTTTGTTGCCACTGGTTTCCAGTCCCTCCGTGATATGGAAGCAGTAAACGACCTCCTGCCAATTCCATCAGACAACTAGCTCCGCCTTGAAGCAACTGCCCTTTCGAACGTTCCCACACCGGCGGCATATCAGTGAAAGTTATGCCATCATCGTGTGAAACGAACAGACACATTGTGCTACTGTTTCCGCCTTTGTGTGCGCGAAGTGCTATCAATAAGAGTTCACCGGATTTTGTCCGCAAGAGAGCCGGAGCCTGCACGTTCATATCGCCCTTGGCCACATCGACCAAACGACGAGGTGAATGCCAAGTAAGACCGTTGTCTGCGCTGATTTTGGACCAAATTGTGCATAAACCATGATCATTGCCGGCCTCTTTTCCGCGATGGTATTTATGATAGACCACCATCAATCGACCATTTGGCAGCGAGATAACCGAGGCGGTATCGCTGCGAGGCGTCTGAGTTGTGGCCGGCTCTATGACAACATGTTTGATGACGGATTTTGCCGCTCGGCCAAACGGAACCGTAGCAACCGCAACAAACAAAATAACATTTAAGAGCTTCACGCTTACCCCGGAAATACTGCCGGTTATGATGACTGCTATTCAAGAAAAACCAAAAAATAACTGAATTACCATAGGCACTTTATCAGACCATGCTTTTGCTCCTAGTTAAGCGGCAACAGTTAAAACGCCTTGAAAACTGCGCTCATCGGGATGACGGTTGGCTCACCGTGAAATCACAACTGATCACAATCGTCGCAGCCTTGTTGGTGGTGGGGTGTGGGCCGAGTGTGGATATTTGGACGGGTGCGCAAACTGGAAATATCGAAGCAGTCAAACAGCACTTGGCTGATGGGGTTGATGTAAATTCCAAGAGTGATATTGGTAGGACGCCACTTGATGTAGCAATAGCTTTTAAACAGCCCTTAATCACTGACCTACTACGTAAACACGGCGGCAAAACGAGAGATGAACTAAAAGCAGCTGAATCGATTGTAGTGGCTGTTGAATTAGGAAACATTGAAGCTGTTAAACAGCACTTGAATGATGGAACCGAGGTGAATGCGAAGGGTGGGACTGGAAGGACTCCTTTGCATTGGGCGGCTATTGAAGGCCACAAGGAAATCGCCGAACTGCTTATCGCCGAAGGTGCGGATGTGAATGCGAAGACTAATGATGGCAAAACACCGCTAGATGAGGCCATCAACCCCTTCTACAACAAAACCGAAATTGCCAACCTCCTCCGCAAACACGGCGGCAAACATGGAACGATTCATAGTGCGGTTGGCGGTGGTGATGTCGAAGCAGTAAAGGAGTTCTTGGCTGCTGGTGCTGATGTGAATGTGAAGGATAAGCGTAGATTCACTCCTTTGCATTGGGCGTCTATTTCCGGTCACAAGGAGGCTGTCGAACTGCTAATCGACAATGGTGCGGATGTGAATGCGATGAGGGGTGGTGGAGGGACTCCTTTGTCTTATGCGGCTTCTTGGGGTCACGAGGAAATCGTCGAACTACTTATCGCCAACGGTGTGGATGTGAATGTGAAGGATGCTTTTAGTGAAACACCACTGGATGTTGCTACTCATCCAGATAACCCAAATGCCTCCGCAGATACTGCCGACCTCCTCCGCAAACACGGCGGCAAGACGGGTGAAGAATTGAAAGCTGAAGACAAATGAAACACCTCCTAATCACAACAATCGCAGCCGTGCTTCTGGTGGGGTGTGGTGAGTCGCAGCAATCGACTCCTTCACCAGAAGCGAAACCAGCTGAACCAGTTACCGGAGTTCCACAAGGAAAATCGATGCCAACCAAGGTTGAAGCACTTGAAATCTCAATTCACAAAGCCGCAAAAGACGGAAATATCACCCCGGTAGGCTCATCAGATGGCACAGCAACCACTTGTTCCGTTCCTGACGGAATTAAACGGATGTCCTTAACCGAAGCTGAGGTGGAAACGCTAGGCCCATATATTGCGGGTTTGTTTAGAGGCGAAAAACCCAGCGATGAGAACATCCCACAATCGTTAAAGATTGGTCAGGCTGTGGTATATGCGAATTTTCGCGAAGCAGGTCAGAGTCGATTTGAGGATTGGCAAAAGGGCAGTCATGCGTTGAATGCACTGGATAAGATTATAGCAGCAGGAGTAAAAAGATTAGGGAAGGTCAAAAAAGATAAAATTGATACCATTGAACTCAATTTTGCCCATTCTTTTCAAACGAAGGACCTGACAGAGCACAAAAAAGTTTTAAGCAATATTTATCGTGGAATTCGCGGAGTGGAATTTATTCATAATAAACAAGCGACCCGCTATGGTCCCACAAAAGTATTGGCCACGAACCGAACGCTAAATAATCTGGTCGATGTTTTCGCAAAGAAAAAAGATATCAGCATAAATCAAGTGTATGGCGCTACGGTGCGCACTCGGATTTTTGAAGCCGATCAAGTTTTATTGGAGCTTCGGGATTCAGAGCGTGCAATTCGAATGATTCGAGGCAATCAACTGGTTCCTATCGAATCCGTTCGTTTTGAAACTGTGAAATCCTTATCCAATGCCCACATTAAATGGTTTAAAAACAATCTTTCGGAAGAAGGGCGGATGACTTACAAATATTGGCCCAGTCGCGGGGTCGAATCCACCAGCAATAATATGATTCGACAATGGATGGCCACGGCATGTTTGGGTCGGGTGGCCCGGGCCCACGACGACCAGGAACTGTTCTCGCGGGCGGCGCAAAACATCAGATATAATCTGACGGAATATTACAAAGAAGGAGACGATGGTCTTGGCCTTATCGAATTCAACGGCAAGGTTAAGCTTGGTGCCATCGCCTTGGCGACCCTTTCTATGGTGGAGCATCCAGAGCGCCAGTCTTTTGCGCGCTATGAACAAGCGATTCTTAAAACCATAGATGCGCTTTGGCATGACGACGGTTCTTTTACGACATTCTACAAGTCGCCGAGCGTTGTAAGAAAACACAACAATGCTAATTTTTACCCCGGTGAAGCATTGTTGCTTTGGGCCACTCTTTATCAAGAATCGCGCGATCCTGTGTTGTTGGAGCGCTTCATGAAGACATTTCGCTTCTACCGGCAATGGCATGTGGACAACCGCAACCCAGCGTTTATTCCGTGGCATACCCAAGCCTATTATAAGGTATGGAAAACAACCCAAAACGAAGAGTTGAGGGATTTTGTATTTTTGATGAACGATTGGCTTTTGGGGGTGCAGCAATGGAAATCGGCGGAGCGGTTTCCGGACACCCAAGGTCGTTTTTATGATCCCAAGCGGCCTTTTGGACCTCCTCATGCTTCCTCCACTGGAGTTTATTTAGAAGGCCTTATCGACGCACACCAAATGGCCAAAGCTGTGGGGGATTCTGGGCGCCAAGAAAAATATCGAAGATCCATCATCCGCGGTTTGCGTAGCGTTATGCAATTGACTTTTCTTGATGATGTGGACCTTTATTATGTGCATCAAAAAGACAAAGTACTGGGAGGGGTGCGGGAGACGGTTTACGACAATGAGATTAGGGTGGACAATATCCAACATAATCTCATGGGTATTTTGAAAATATTACGTGATTTTGAGTCAGACGACTATCGTCCGTAAGAACTGAAGGCAAATGAAACACATACTACTCACAACAATCGCAGCCGTGTTTTAGGTGTGGTGTTCAAGCTTGACCGTCTAAGGCAAACAAAATAATTTCCTGCCAGTTCCTTTACTAAAATGAAAACGAAATTAGACATATTCACACTTGTTCTGGCTTTGTCCGGCTTCATTGCCGTTCAGACCGCCACCGCCCAAGCACCGAATCCCCACCCCGCTCAAGAAGCATTAAAAGGACTTCAACCTTTCATTGGAAATTGGGCAGGCGAATTTGAAGCCATCGGCGGATTTGAAGGGCTAGCAAAAGGGAAAATGGTTACAGGTACCAACCACTTCAGATGGATTCTAAATAAAACGGCTGTTCAGCTTACTTGGGACAACAAATTTAAAGATGACGGAAAGCCGTTCAATTTTGGGACTGGAATAATTACTCTTGATCCAGTCAGTAAGAAACTTATTTACAATTCTTTTGGCTACGACGGGAAGGTCTATTGGACTGGAAAGGGAGTCATGGAAATAAAGGACAAGGTACTTCATTTTGATATAGAAGAGAATACGATCAACAAAACAAATACGAAATATCAGTCAACAAGACGTAAATCTGATAGGAAGACAATCATCATCAATCATAAAAACCTCGTGAAAAACGGTAAAAATATCGGTAATTTAAAAGAAATAAAAATGACTAGAGTGCCGTTTAAAAAGAAAGCCGCTGGCAAATAAACCAACCCACTCCACCACTTTAACGCCAAATGAGACACCTCCTACTCACAACAATTGCAGCCGTGCTTCTGGTGGGGTGTGGGAAGTCTTAAGCTAAGGGCTAAATAAAAATCATTATTGAAAAATTAATTAGAGCAAGAACTATCATCACTATAGTGATGTTTCTAGGGCTGCTTTTTTGGTCTAGTTATT
>Ga0257109_1000249_pt1 | contig 16841 bp, 17 predicted proteins | sample LP_taG_8_FD_191566 | JGI IMG/M metagenome (GOLD analysis project Ga0257109, IMG submission 191566) | Marine microbial communities from Northeast Subartic Pacific Ocean, Canada - LP_J_2011_P26_2000m | ecosystem: Environmental > Aquatic > Marine > Oceanic | place: Canada: Northeast Subartic... | reverse complement strand
CTGGGAAAAATATTTACAGAATTATATGATTTTTTTTCTTCTGAAAAAGGAATGCGAATGACACTGACCCCTTTATCCGTGGCGATATATGCTATCCCTTCGTCATTGTCAAAAGTCACATCATTCACATGGTTAGAAAGAAGACTGCTGTTACTCTCATTTAATCCATTAATGTCGGGCCAATATTCGCCATTTTCATTCACAATATGAACACCATCAGTTTCAGAAGTCACCCAAACATTTCCCCTGGGATCAAACCGAATTCGTGAATGCGAATTAAAAACAACATTGGGAAAATAGGGAAATAATTCTCCATTGGTTCCAGTTGGACCGGTTTGGCTCACGGGATTCGTGTCTGAAACCTGCAGATCTTTATGAATGAGTCCAATCGGCGTGAGAATCCATAATCGATTTTTGGCTGAAACATTTATATCCAACGGAACACGAATCGTCATCTCTGGATCCACACTTTCCTCTATCCATATCTCACTGGTTGGATCCATCACATCCCCTGAATATTTATACATCACGAGTCCCGAAGGCGAACCTATCCAAATCCGATTGAAATTATCAGCTGCAATAGCATTTGAACTATTCGATAAAATTCCCCCACTTTCATTGATGGAAAAGTGCCGAGACAAACTCCCATTGAATACACTGAGTGGCTGATTATAATTATTGACGGACGTACTCCAAATATTATCCTTTCCATCCAGGGCAATTCCTGAAACAATAAATACTTCATCCTCTGTCGATTGTATTTTTGGAAAATAAAGTTGATGTACTTTAATACCATTGGATACATCCAGAGCAACAATACCTGCCGAGGTTGAATGGATTAATCCCATATACACATTTCCGTCCTTACCCAAAATCATCCTTGATACCCTGTTTCCCAAATTGATGGGACTTTGTTCAAGATTCAGTTGTGTCGAAAATCCCACAGAATAAGCGAAAATAGAAAGGTTTGTCCAACCACTCAAAGAAATACCCCTTTCGTTGGCCATGATGAGTTTATTGTCAGGGGTTATTGAAATAACCTGCGGCGCAGCAATGATAGGTTCATTCCCTGCAATATGGCTCAAAGTTGACCCATCAAATTGAGCGAATCCAAGGTTTGTACCGATTACGGACAATGAATTACTAATGGTAATATCAGAAAAATGAAAACCCGCATCAGAAAATTGTTTTTCGAACATATCAGTCCCAATTCGATAAATAGCTGAATCTGTAACAGCCATATAATCCAATAGTCCTCGAACTGCAATGGATCGAATCGTGCTAAACTCAGATTGGTTAGTAACCAGGGGAATGGGATTTTGACCCAATTGAATTGAATAAATAGCTTCAGAAGTTACCAGAGTTAATTCATTATCTTTTTCTGCCATGGCAATGATGGGTAACTCATCTTTATTAAATCGATTTTCCCAAAATATAGGGTGGGTTTCATGAGGATTACCCCCAATGAGTCCCAAATCGGTTAATAAAATGAGATCATCCCCAAATTTTACAATATCATCAATATACCCAATATCATCCCGTCCATAGAAATCCCTATAATATGTCTTGCCTTTCGAATGAATAAATTCCATGATTCCCCAGACACCGTTTTGCTTAACGGCGCCATAAACCATATCTTTATATGTGACAAATCCTGATACAGCTTCTATATCCAATTGAAACCAATCTAATCGTTTTTCATCTATTAAACTCCAGACTTGAACACCTAAATCACTTCCAATCCATATGAAGCCTTTGGGTCCTTTATGGACGGTTATTAAATCTGTATCAACCAATCCCTGGTCTTTAGTATAGACCGTATAATTTCCAGAATTTAAATGATAGACGCCTAATCCGCCTTGAGTGGCCAAAATGATTGTATCTCCAGAACTGATGACAGATCGAACATTCAAGGAGGAGGTAATAGATTTCATTTCTCCTACACGGACTTGAGATAAAAGAAATCCGAATGCTAAATAAAAAAGGAAGGTTTGTCGGATAAAATACCGCATTAAATGCTAAATGGTGCCGGAATGAAACAGAGGATAAAAATGATTAAACATGCATATCCTACCCGAATATTATTTTGGGATAGGGGGGCGTGTATATCCTGAATTGGCGGGTGTTTTGTTGAGCGCATGAGAATAAGAATTAGAATTCCCCAAACCAGCCAATTCAACGAAAAGAAACTTAAGGGAATTAATGCAGCAAATGCGGCTTTTGCCACCCATCCCTGCTTTTCACCCATCATAGCATAGGCCACATGACCTCCATCCAATTGTCCAATGGGTAACAAGTTGAGCATGGTCACTAATAAACCTATCCACCCTGCAAATGCAATTGGATGAAGCATAATATCCTGATTTTCCAGTAATCCCGGGTGGGTAATCCAGGTGAGGATTTTCATCAGAATGGAATCTCCCAACATTAACGCACCTTGCACATCCACTTTTTCGACAACTTCCGATAACCAAAGTCCAATGACCAATGCTGGGACAGCAATAATAAATCCGGCGATTGGTCCTGCGGCGCCAATTTGCAGAAGTGCATCCTTTCGATATATGGGTGATTTAATTTTAATGAATGCACCAAATGTACCAATGAGAAACAGGAAGGGCGGTGCTGGAATAAAATAGGGTAATGTTGCATCTACCTTATGCTTCTGGGCATAAAAATAATGACCAAATTCATGGGTGCCTAAAATCAGCATTAATGTTACTGAAAACGGAATTCCCTTCAATATTTCAATGGGATATTCCCAAATCCGAGCCCCTTCCATCATGGCGCCTGCCAGTAAAGTAGTAAAAACTGTCAGTAAAAATAAAATCCAATGGATCCGTGGAATCGTTGGAATTTTTAATATGACATTATCTTCCCCATCCTTCACTCTTAAGTATAAGTCGCCATTATTATTTTTAATGGAATAATAAATTTCTTCGTTTTTAAGAATAATATCTAAATCATTTTGAACGCTATCATTAATTAAATTCCCCACCGCCAACCATTCGCCTTTATTTGAACCGATTTGAGAAGGACGAAATTGTTCGTCCAATTTTTTTAGTAAATTTCGGAATTGTGTTTCAGTCATGATTCTCGAATAAAAATAGAATGATAAATTACAACGAACTAAATAGGAATCGGTTTCAAAATATAGAAAAAAACAGCCTTGAAATTCTGAACACTGACTTCCTGCGTTTATCGAAGGATGAGGTGTGAAGAATCTCAAACTATATTTAAAACTGAAACAGTTGTTTGAGATCCTTCCCTCAACAAGTGGGGATCAGGATGACAATATCGAGGTTACCTATTCTTTATATTAGAGTGTTTCTCCTGTTTTTCTTTTAGTAATTCATGCATGCCCCGACTCTGCATATCCAATGTGAGTTGGTTAATCCAATATTTGGTTTGAGCTACATATTGATCAATCACTTTTTTGGGTACTTGTTCAGCCTGCATATGAACAATAATCATGGCGGAAACAACTGGAACAAAATCCATCAATGGATCCTCATAAAAACGATCTAACTGACCAACTGTTTCCCGGGGTGTAAGATAATCAACCCGATCACCATAAAGACTATCGGCAAATGCCTGTTTCTCTCCCCATACTTTCAGATAATAATATAAACGGCCATCCAATATACCCGTAAGGTAAGCGGATTTTATTCGATAAGTCATTTCAGGATTTCCTTCAACCCGTTTGACTACTTGCTCCCAATCGGTACCATCCCAAAGTAGTTTGTTCTGCTTTTCCAGAATTTGACTCAATAAAACAAAGGGGAAAAGGATGGATAAAAGGACGATCTTCATCAAAATGGATTTCAGGGTTTCACTGCCTTCTTTATGGAGTATTTTTCAATCATAGTGTATATGAAATATGCGAAGCCGAAATGAGCCAATGCAACAAATTCTGCCGATAAAATATACCAGGGCCAAGGACCTAAATAATCAAGTAGGGAAGCTGTGGGTGGTTTACCCATGATCCAAAAGTAATTTGAATCAAGCAATAAATTAGTGACATAGGCCAAAAGTAAAAATGCGTTTAATGCAATAAATGCTTTCTTCAGGCTCGCCAATGTTGGTTTCATCTCATAAACAACAACGGCATAAATCAAAGCGACTACCATGAGATTATGCCCTACAAAAAACCTAAAATAATGAAAATGGGGAAAATCCTGTGCAATATCCGGGGTAATCATTCCTTGAAACACACCTGACAGTCCCCAGAAGTATAGAATTTCAAAAATACGAAAATTACGTTTGATCATGACCAGTGGTAATAACAGGTTCGCCAATCGACAAAGGTGCACCGGTAAATGGAGACTGACATCAAAAGATCCCCCGATCCATTCTAAAATAACCCAAAGAGGATAATTGATACCCACCAATATTCCCAGAAATATACCAACTTGACGCTGGGAATTTTGGTTAAGGTGGTTTTTAGCAAACCAAGGGAGCCAAATGACTAAAAATAAAAATAATAGAATACTTGCCCAATGGGATACCCCAAATAATTCAAAAGGCGTATATGTGTTTAAATATTCAGCGATTGCTGAACGCATAACAAATATTTATTCTTCTTTATCCTGGATTTTATTCTCTCCACCGCCAATTTTCTGCAGCTGAACCATTGCACCTAAAAGCATTATGATAGCCAACATCCAAATATTATTGAAAGAATTTCCCGCCGATCGTTCCATCCACCCAAAGATAAAAGTCCCAATAGCCCCGAGAATAAAGACTAACCCTATACCGAGGCGAACTTTAATTTTTAAAGATTCATTCATGCATCAGACTTTTTATTTACAGTCTTTTTTGCTGGTGATTTTTTGGTAGCGGTTTTTTTCGGAGTCGATTTTTTGGCTGTTGTTTTCTTCGGTGAAGATTTTTTAGCAGTTGTCTTTTTTGTAGCAGGTTTTTTCGCTGTTGACTTTTTTGCTGCTGGTTTTTTATCCGTCGTTTTTTTCGGAGATACCTTAGCTTTTTTCTCTGCTTTAGGAGCAATCTTTACGCCGGTTTTTACCCCAGATGCCACTGCCGCAAGTTTTAATGCTTTTAGTCGCGCTCTATTCTTACGATGTTTTTTTGCAACACGTTTATGTTTTTTATTCATTTTCTTTCCTTTTAATTCATAAAATCTTATGTGAACAATTGTGAATCCCCGCATTCCCTCTCTTTGGTCGGGAGCATGCTATCCCTACGACAGCATTGGACAGGCTGTCGGGCCGGAAATCCACTGCCCAAGTTTTTTGCGGGAACGCTTGGGAATCGAACCCAACTCCCCGTTTATCACGGGGACAACGGTGTTGAAGACCGCGAGGGGCACCAGCCTCCTAATCATTCCCATTTTTTCAAACCACGAAGTTTACTAAGAAACACTAAAATTATTAGCGGTTCTTTGCGACCTTAGCGGCTTATTCTTAACTAACCCGGTTATTCGGGGTTGTTTAAGACCCGGAAATCTAATCCAAAATTCTTTTTTAATTTCCGTCCAATTTTCTCTGCTGATGTTTTCGTTTCGAAACGCACAATTCGAACAGCATGAAGTCTCTTTCCATTGGAATTAACAGAATGAATTTCTGTAGCATATCCATTTCCCTGGAGCTGTTTTTTTAGACGATTAGCATTGTCAAATTTACCGAAAGCTCCCACCTGAACTACCCATGGTTTTGGAATAATTTTGGGGACAATAATATTACGTGCAGCTTTAAAAGACTTAATTCGACTGCTTGTCGTACCCGGATCCAATCGTACCAATTTGGCATCGCGGGCAGAATTGTCTAAACCATCAATCCCATATTGCTTATAATTGAGACTTGGGTATAATTGTTTCATCACCCTCAATGTTGACTTTGCTGATTTCTCTTCCCCTGTTGCAAGAAAGGCATTTACCATTAGGTCCAATGCCCTTTGATGGTGATCTCCCTGAGGATATTTGGATAATACTGATTTGAACTGGACGCTAGCTTGAGAGTATAACCCTCGGGAAAATAAGTATTCTCCAATCTTCATGGCAGATTTGGATGCATAATCTGATTCGGGAAAGTTCTCAATCAAGTTCTTGTATTGGACCAATGAACCATCACCATTTTCATTGATCATGGCCTGGAGAAAATAGACACCGGCCTCATCGGCATATCGATTCAATAATTCTGGAAGTGTTTCCCTGACTTCATCCATTCTACCCTTTTCAAGAAGGGTTAAATATAAATCTATATTTTGGGCGGATAAATGCCATCCCCAGAGGACAGCTATCAGAATAAATCCACGTTTCTTCATTTCTCATCTTTACGGGTTAGTAATTGAATTATGTCATCGATTTGATTTGATAATTCATGGGGTTTGGATACATGAAGGGACAACTTTAACCGCATTAACCGAGCATGGATAGAACCATCATTTTTAGTCAGAGCGTCTTCAACAAGCGTCAAAGCATTGCTATGTTCCCCTTTCTCTTCCAGCACATTGGCTAATTTTGCTAACGCATTTAAATTAGCGGGATCTTCATCAAGAATGCGTTCATAAAACTTTTCCACTTCACTGAAACGCCCAAGGTCGAACAATGCCGATTCAATTTTAGAATACACTTGTCGTCCTTCATCCGGGTTAAGTAATGCAAATTTCTCCCAATTTTCGATGGCCTTCAACAAGTCTCTATTTTCAGCAAATAAATTACCCAACCTTAAATAGGGTAATCCGAATTCCGGCGCCGTTTTTACAGCTTTATTAAATTGCGCTTCCGCTTCCTTTTGTTGACCTTTTTCTAATTTATCCATCCCCTGATACACCAAAAACCTTGCAATTTGATTTGGATCCTGAGACTGCTTCAACTTTTGAATTGATTTAGTGATTTGTGTCGCCTGATCCCAGTTGCGTTGGTTTTCATAAATATCAAGTAAAAATTCGTTAGCCCATAAATTTTTTCGATCCAGTTTTAATACCAATTCAGCCTCAAGCTTCGCTTTATTCAAATGTCCAATTTGCTTAAAGTCAAGGGCCAGTGATTGATGAATATCACGACTTATGTCATTATTCAGGTTAGGTCTTACGGTAAGGGATTGGTGAATCTTTACCGCTGCTTGGGCATTGCCTTCTTCTCTTAAAATATCTCCCATTTGGAGATAAGCATCAATATGATTTGTATCCTGTTTAACCACATCTCGTAAGTGCTTTAGGGCCGTGCGTGTATCTCCTCTAACCATGGCATTCAAAGCATGGGTATATATGGACTCCGTACGCTTTTGTTTTTTGGGCCTGTAAAAATAAAAAGTAAATCCCCCCGCTGCAATGAGCAAAAGGATTATCGGGAAAAACCAGTTCAATGAATGTCTTCTCCCTCATCAGTGTCATATATACCCTCATCGATGGCTACATTTCGAAGATCGTTCAGTTCATCAGATAGTCGTCTATTTTTGGTTTTTAATGAACGAATTTCCGTTTTAGCAGATAGAATATTGGTTACGGCAACACCATAACCGATTAAAATGCCAACCGATAGGGCCGCAAGCATTATCATTGCTACTTGGACATTTTCATATTGAGCAAAAACCAAATTCACCGAAACCACTTTCGTATTTTGCATTAAAAAGACCAAAACCAGTATGAGTACCACCAACCCAGCAAATATTTTAACCAGTTTCATCAGGCTGCCTCCATTTCTTGAATTTGAACAATTTCCCCATGCAATGTAATGCCGCGAGCATCCATGATTTTCACAGGAATTAAATCTTTAATTTTAGCATTCTCTTTATTAAAAACCACCCACTTGTTTGCATCTGTCCGGCCAGCCCATTGTTTTTTAGACCGTTTACTTTCTTTTTCCACCAATACCATTTCCACCCGTCCGACTATTGCTTTATTTCGAAATAATGTGTGTTTCTGCTGCATTTCTATCAGGCGTTCCAAGCGGTGCTGTTTTTCATCCTCCGGCACATGATCATCAAATTCTGCTGCTTTCGTCCCCGGTCGTGATGAATATTTAAAGGTAAATGCTGAATCAAATTTAACCACTTCCATCACATCCATAGTTTCCTGGAATTCAGCTTCATTTTCACCGGGGAACCCCACAATAATATCTGTTGAAATTCCTACATTTGGCAGCGTATTTCGAATTTGGTTCACCCGGGCTAAAAATTGATCTTTCGTATACGTACGGTTCATACGATTGAGCACTTCATCATTCCCGGCCTGCAAGGGTAGATGAACATAATTACAAATATTATCATATTTGGCCATGACATTTAAAACGTCTTGCGTCATATCTTCAGGATGGGGTGACGTATACCGAATGCGTTTTAATCCCGGAATTTGGGCGACAGCATCCAATAATTCATGAAATTTTTGACCTTCATGACGATAAGAATTTACATTTTGCCCCAGGAGTGTCACTTCAATAAATCCATCAGAAACCGCCTGGGCTGCCTCTTGAACTATACCTTCAATACTCCGGGATCGTTCTCTACCGCGAGTGAATGGTACAATACAAAATGTACAGAACTTATCGCATCCCCGCATGATAGAGATCCAGGCATTGATTCCTTTATTTCGGCTTGGAAACATATCATCATATACTTCAAAACGAGAAAGTTTAGTATCCACTAAATGGGATGATTCATTTGATCGTTCCCGTATCATTTCTGGTAATCGGCGATATGAATCTGGGCCCAAAACTATATCAACAAATGGTTTTGACTCCAATATATCCTCTTTCAGGTTTTGGGCCATACAACCCAATACGCCAATAATTGTTTTGGGATTTTTCCGTTTAATCTGGTGATAATACCCTAAACGTGAGTGCACTTTATCTTCTGCGTGTTCCCGAATAGCACAGGTATTCACAAAAATTGCATCTGCGGTATGAATATCCTTAGTTTCAGAAAATCCCTCCCGGGTGAGAAGGGCAGAGACCAGTTCAGAATCAGCCACATTCATTTGACAGCCATATGTTTCGATGAAGTAAGATTTACTCATGGTATTGACTTGAAAATTACTGTGAGAGATATAGAGGAAAAAAGGCTTACTTCAGGTAGCCGGAGAAAAAATATTCCATGGGATTTTGGGGGGCGCCATATTGATGGACTTCATAATGAAGATGGGGCCCGGCAGATCGACCGGAATTGCCAGATATGGCAATCAACTCCCCACGCTGCAATTCCTGTCCCCGTTTAACTTTCATTTTTGATAAATGAGCATAAATTGTTCGATATCCATTTCCATGATCAATTTTAATGACTTTTCCAAAACCACCTTGATTCCCTGCAAACTTCACTTTACCTTCCGCCGGGGAGTAAATTTTAGTGCCCGTATTTACTGCAAAATCCAAACCGTAATGAAATCGAACTTTCCCATTAAATGGATCTTCACGATATCCAAATCCGGATCCCAAATACCCTTCTTGAACCGGACGAATGGATGGAACAATTTTTAAATTATCAGAATGATTACGCACAGAGTTGAACATCGAATTATAACTTTGCAATTCCAGTTTAACTTTTCTTGATAAAGCATCTACATCCATTTCAATTTCTGAAATAAGGGAAGTCACATGGGGAGCAATTCCATCCAAATTTACATTTTTAATTTTAGTACCACCGATGCCCATTTTACGAACATCTTGATCTATCTGAGGTAATCCCGCATAAGTTCTGATGGCCAAATCCTTTTTTTCTATTATGCCTACTTGTCCGGATACATCTTCAAGTTGGGTCTGCAAATCAACCAATGTTTGTGTCAAATTTTGATAATTCGCCTGAAGATCCTTCAATTTCGTTTTGTATAAAATCTCCGTAAGGGCATCGGCACTGAGAAATAGTGCGATAGAAATAAATATGACAGCTATTCCTGAAACCGTCAATAACTTTTGACGGGAAAAATGGAAGTGCTGCATACCCGAATCGCGTTCGGATACAATGATATAATTATGATATTTATTGGATTTTTTCTTTTGACGAAACATGGTTTATCCGTCCTACTGAGTCATGCAATTTACAACAATGTACATCATTCTTCAATATGGATCATTTCAGGTATATTTGGAGTAAATGAGAACGTGTATTATGCCTGAGTTTTTGCAATCCTTTGGTTTTAATCTGCCGAATTCTTTCACCGGATAAATCCATGATTCTCCCAATTTGTTCCAGGGTTTTTTTATCATCCACATCCAACCCGTAATATAGTCTAATCACTTTCTCTTCGCGATCATCCAAAGAGTGCAATACATTTAAAATTTCCTCCTTTAATGATTCAACGATTACCTTCTTTTCTGGGTGGTCATCATCTGAGGTAATGAAGTCAACCCGGGTAGCCGTTGAATCTTCCAGGGGATCATCCAGAGAGTAGGTGGTACTGTAGGCTTGAATTAGACTCTCCATCCATGAAATGGTCGTATGTGATATTTCAGCAAGTTCTTCTGAGGTTGGTTCTCTTTCGTATACCTGTTCTAATTCAAGTGATTGGCGGTAAAGTTTACCCATTTTTTCAGTTACGTTAGAAGGTAAACGAATCGTCCGTCCTGTTTTATTAATGGCTTGGCGAATACTTTGAGATATCCACCACACGGCATAAGATATAAACCGAAAACCCCTGGTTTCGTCAAACCGCTGTACAGCCTTGATTAAACCAAGGTTTCCTTCATTAATCAAATCTTCAAGGGGAATGCCATATTTCTGGAATTTTTTTGCTACCGCAACTACGAATCGTAAATTGTGGGTCACCAATTCATTTATCGCATTTAAATCACCGGATTTTGCACGTTGGGCCAGACGAACTTCTTCCTCATTTGAAAGAGGTTCCAAATCCTTGATTTCCTTTAAATATTGGGTGAGTGCTGTTTTTTGTTTATATGAGGCGGGGATAGACGGAGACAATGACTTTATTCTTATTCAGGGTTTTCTGATGCTGCAGAACCATTGTCCATATCCATTTTTTCATCGGTTGAACTTTCTATTAATTCTTCCTCAGAAACGTCGCTATCCTGAATATTATATTCCTCTTTTATTCGATTAATCTCATTTTCCCTTTCCAAAACGTCATTGGAAATAACATTAATTCTTTCTACATGAATAAAGAATTCTGAATTCCCGGTAAAATTCACCATATTATCATCCTTCGCCTGCTCGTAAACCAATTTCCCTAGCGCTTCTTTTTCCCTGCGAATTTCCCGTTTGAGCTGGTGAATATCCAGTTTGATTTTGCTTATTTTGGTTAATTCTTCTGTTTTTGCAACGGCTACCTTGCTCACTTCTTCTGCTTTTTCAACAGCAGCAGTACCCCATTCTTTCATATTATCTTTTAAGTCATCCCATAATTTGGACATAATCTTCTCGCTTTTGTGTTAAAATAGTGTTGGAATTTGAATGATTAATCTTTTTTCAGCAACATATTTGCAATATAAAATATACCGGAACCAATAATCAATGCGTTGAGTTCCAACATGACATTATTTTCACGGATGCCCCAGACGAGTCCAGATAGTAAAATAACCATAGAGACTACCTGAATACTTCTAAGTAGGACGTACTTCATATCGATATCGGAGATTTATCCAACGCAGTATATTTTTAAAGTTCCAAGCATATGCATCCGCTAATATAGATAGTGGATTCGATTTTTCTGAAAGTTTTATTGCCAATCTAGCCATTCGTTTATCACTCAATTGTTCATACATAATACGGTTAACAAAAGAAAGACGCCGTTTTTGATTCAATTCTTTTATAATTATCTGCGATTCATTCTTTTTTCCGGTAATGGATAGTGCTGCCGCCTGGCCAGACATCATGGACATCCGGATTCCAAATCCGAATAAATAATCCTGATATCCACCTGCTTCACCAATTTTATATGGCGGAATCATGGCACCAAAAGGCAGAGAAAAACTGCCTCGACTTCCAAAGGGAATTTCGTTCGGCACCGATATTCCTGTCTCATTAAAATATGCCCGTGCGTTTTGGAGAAAATTAACCACAGTATCTTTCGGTTTTTTGAATGCCGTAGCTAAGGTTCCGTTACCATTGATAATGATAAGGTACGCATACCCTTTCGGTGCAAATTGGCTGCCTAAAAGTAAATGAACCTGATTTTTTAATGTTGTTTTAAAATTTATACCACGAATATACGCTGCTGCTTTTCTCGAACCTGTTGCGATTATATGACTAGTCTCCGGAGCTTTTTTACCCAATTCAAACCGAACTCCAATTTCTTTGCATTGACGGTATAATTGATAATCCAAATCATTAATACCGCTCCCCCGTTTTACCATATAAAAAAATGGATGGTTATTTTGAATGGTGATTGGTTTCCCAAATAGCGTATGGACGAAAAATCGAGAAATCGGGTAAGTTGTTAAATCATTAAATTTAAACGCCGATTGTTTAAAAAATGTCGGCACGTTTCTGGAAAAAATCCAATTGTCTAATCCTTCATAATCTCCGTGACGCCCTGCCCCCACTTTGCTTTCTTTTTCAAATATGACAGGATCAAACCCTGCTTTTTTTAATTGAATCGCTGCCGTTAAACCTGCGACGCCTCCTCCGGCGATTTGAATTGATTTATGTGAGGAGACTACCACTGAAAATCAGCAATGCAGTTGCTGAACCGAAATAATTTCCGGCAAGTCTTGTAAATCATTTAATATATCTTCCGCCACAGGATTATCCACCCGAATCACGGCAAATGCTTCACCATCGTTCATTTCCCGACTTAACAAATATGCACCAATATTCACATTTGCTTTTCCCAACATGGTGCCCACTTTTCCAATGACGCCGGGAACATCCTTATTTCGGGCAAAAAGCATGGTACCGTAAGGTGTCACGTCGAATTCATATCCCAGTATATTTACCAGCCTGATTTGGTTCCCCTCAAAAACGCTCCCATGAATTTCTGTACAATCTGTTTCTCCTGTAACCTGTGTTCGAATCAAATTGGTATATGAACCACAATCAGACGTATAGCTATGTTCTATTCCAATACCCAATTCAATGGCAAGCGTTTCTGCATTAATATAGTTAACGCGATCAGGAATGCGGTCATTAAGCAAGCCTTTTAAAAATGCCAATGCCGCTGGCTTCGCTTCATCCATGGTGCCGGCGCATTCCACGTGGACTTTTTTTATTGCCCTTGGATTTAGCTGTCCTTGAAGTTTTCCCATGGTTTCTGCCAAATCCAGATTAATTTGAATTTCTTTTAGTTTTGTCAAATCAGAAATTGGCATATTCAATGCGTTATTTAATTTTTCATGAATTAAATAATCCCGAACTTGTTCACATACGGCCATGCTCACCCCTTCTTTGGCTTCCTGCGTGGACGCACCCAAATGAGGAGTTAATACAATATTCGGTGCTTTCACCAGTGGATTGGACGTCTCTATCGGTTCCGTGGTAAAAACATCAATGGCAGCACCACCGATTTTTCCTTCGGTCAATGCTTTTGCCAAATCGGTCTCATTAATAATACCGCCGCGCGCCACATTGATAATCCGTGCTGTTTTTTTCATGGATGAAAGACGATCATAATCAAAAAGGTCTCGCGTACCATCTGTTAATGGTACGTGGACGGTAATAAAATTTGATTGAGTTGTTAATGTATCCAAATCAACAATGTTAACTTCTTCCGGGTTAAACATATCTTGATTCAAATAGGGGTCATAGCCAAGAATTTTCATACCAAAGGATCGGCATCGGCTCATGACTTCCCTACCAATTTTACCCATGCCCACAATGCCCAATGTTTTATTACGAAGCTCCGTTCCAACCAAGGCATGTCTATTCCATTCACCACTTTTCATACCCCTATCTCCAACAGAAATATTCCGGGAAAGTGTCAGCATCATAGCCACTGTATGTTCGGCTGCGGATATGGTATTGACATCTGGTGTATTCATGACCACAATCCCTCGGCGGGTGGCAGCGGGGATATCAATATTATCCACTCCCACACCGGCGCGGCCAATGGCTTGGAGATTTTCAGCCGATGCAATCATATCTTCCGTAATTTTTGTCCCGCTGCGGATAATCCAACCATGCACGTCCTTGCATGCGTCAGCTTTTTCTTCCGGTGTACCCTTTGGTAGGTTAACCACTTCAAATTTGGCTTCATTCAAAACGGCCATGCCGCTTTCAGTAATCGGATCTGATACAAGAATTTTCATCACTTTATTTAATATCTTTTAATAATGGATTTATAATATGAATCTATCATAGAGTCTTTGATTGTAATCACTCGCACTTTTTCATGTATGTTTTTTGGATTTTCAATATCTTTTTCCCATCTATCTGAGTTGGTAAAAATATAATGACGAATTCGGTTCAGACTCTCATTATTTCTGATAATATGCTCATAATAATTTCGTTGAAATAATCTTTTATTGAATGCTTCCCAATTATGTGATTTCACATTTTGTATATATTCATATGTAATCATGGTTTTAAACCACTGAATTATTGTCCCTAATTTGGGCGGGTTTACGGTCTCAGTATTTTGTTCGGGCGGTCCTGCGTGTCCGCCCTGAATAACTTTCTTGGGGTTGGCATGATGACAAATGCATCTAACTCAATGGTCGGGAATTTGTTAGCCAGCTCCACCATTTTTCAATTGATTTTTGTACTGGTTCTTTGTCAAATAATATTTTTCTATTTTGTGTGCATGCCGTGATAAAATATCCACCCGCACTGGCATAGTCCCAATGTTTTAACTGAATAGACTGACGATTTGGTAATTTATTCGTTCCTCATCCTTATTTTATAATTGCTCCGACCGAATGAGGTTGAGGGCAGAGCCGGCTTTAAACCAGGAAATTTGTGCTTCATTATAGGTATGGTTGCATTCTATGGTATCCGTTGAACCGTCGCCATGCGCGACAGATAAATTGAGTGTTTTCCCCGGTGAAAACTGATCCAAATCCACAAAATCAAAAGTGTCATCTTCCTGTATTAAATCATAATCACTTTTGTTTGAAAAAGTCAAACCCAACATGCCCTGCTTTTTTAAATTTGTTTCATGAATTCTGGCAAAGGAATGAACCAATACAACTTTTACACCGAGGAATCGTGGTTCCATAGCTGCATGCTCCCGGGACGAACCTTCACCATAGTTTTCATCACCCACTACAATGGTCGGCACCTGATTGAATTTATAGTCTCTTTGAACATCGGGCACTGCACCATATTCTCCCGATAATTGGTTTTTAACAACATTAGTTTTTTCATTAAAATAATTCACAGCTCCTGTGAGCATATTATTGGAAATATTATCCAAGTGTCCTCGAAACCGTAACCAGGGTCCCGCCATGGAAATATGATCTGTAGTACACTTTCCTTTGGCTTTGATGAGCAATTTCATGCCAGTAATATTTTGTCCGTCCCATGGTTCAAATGGCGTTAATAGCTGGAGCCGTTCCGAATCAGTATTCAACACCACTTCAATAGTTGAGCCATCTACTGCGGGAGCCTGATATCCTAAATCCTCCACTTCAAATCCTTTGGCGGGCAAATCATCCCCGGTGGGAATTTCTAATTTTACTGCGGCACCCTTTTCATTTTTCAGCGTATCCGTGATGGGATTAAAAGTCAAATCACCTGCAATGGCTATGGCAGTGACTAATTCAGGGGAACCCACAAATGCATGGGTGTTGGGATTTCCATCAGCCCGTTTGGCAAAATTTCGATTAAAAGAATGTACAATTGTATTTTTTTCTTCTGCATCTGCACCTTGCCTGGCCCATTGGCCGATACAAGGTCCACAGGCATTGGCAAATACGCTGGCACCCAGCGCTTCAAATGTATTAATAAACCCATCTCGCTCGATGGTATATCGTACTTGTTCAGAACCGGGCGTAATCGTGAATTTGGCCTTCGTTTTTAATCCATGGTCCACCGCCTGTTTTGCAATGGATGCAGAACGTGATATATCTTCGTATGAAGAATTGGTGCAGGAACCGATCAAACCCACTTTTACCTCTGTGGGCCAGTTATTTTCTATCGCCACTTTTGCCATTTGAGAAATTGGTGTGGCGCGATCCGGTGTGAAAGGTCCATTCAAGTGGGGTTCTAATTCAGATAAATTAATTTCCACTACTTGATCAAAATATTTCTCCGGATTGGTATAAACTTCATCGTCGGCTCTTAAATGTTCTGCAATATTATTGGCAAGTTCAGCCACGTCTGATCGACCCGTTGCGCGGAGGTACTTTGCCATATGTTCATCATAACCAAATATGGATGTCGTTGCTCCTATTTCTGCCCCCATATTGCAAATGGTCCCTTTACCCGTGCAGGACATTTTATCAGCACCTTCCCCGAAATATTCTACAATGGCATCGGTGCCGCCTTTTACCGTGAGGATACCGGCCACTTTTAAAATCACATCCTTGGCAGATGTCCAGCCGCTTAATTCCCCTGTTAATTTTATGCCGATCAATTTGGGGAATTTCAATTCCCAGGGAAGGCCCGCCATCACATCTACCGCATCGGCACCCCCAACCCCAATGGCCACCATACCCAGACCACCGGCATTTACGGTGTGACTATCCGTACCGATCATCATTCCACCGGGGAATGCATAATTTTCTAAAACAACCTGATGGATAATTCCGGCACCGGGTTTCCAAAAACCAACTCCATACTTATTGGAAACCGATTCCAGGTAGTCATAGACTTCACGATTGATATCTTTGGCCACGTTTAGATCTGTATCTGCACCTATTTTGGCCTGGATCAAATGGTCACAATGGACTGTGGAGGGCACAGCTACTTTATCTTTCCCTGCCATCATGAATTGGAGCAATGCCATCTGCGCAGTGGCATCCTGCATTGCCACGCGATCCGGATCGAAATCAACATAAAATG
>Ga0257109_1000247_pt1 | contig 16910 bp, 18 predicted proteins | sample LP_taG_8_FD_191566 | JGI IMG/M metagenome (GOLD analysis project Ga0257109, IMG submission 191566) | Marine microbial communities from Northeast Subartic Pacific Ocean, Canada - LP_J_2011_P26_2000m | ecosystem: Environmental > Aquatic > Marine > Oceanic | place: Canada: Northeast Subartic... | reverse complement strand
GCAGAGATTATCACCGATGGTATTGTTCTTATGCCAGATGCTCTTGTTATAAAAGATATTCCGGGTTTGCCATTATTCTCACAAGAAATGATAAATGGAACAATCTGGTTTATTCTCAAAACTGTTGCAGTAATCTTTTTCATACTTCTTCCAAGGGGAGTTTTTCCACGTGTTAGAATTGATTTGTTGCTACAAATTGGATGGTACAAGTTAATTGTGCTAGCTTTCGTTAACATCTTCATTGCATTAGCTTTGGTGTACGGTGGCATCATAGGACCAGGAGGTATACTGTAATGGGAACCATAATAGGAATAATAAAAGCTCTTAATTCAGGTGTTAAACATATTGCGACTAAACGATTTACATTTCGATATCCTGAGCAGAAACTCAAGTTTGTTGGAGACGGTTATCAATACGACCCTCAAAGCGGAGTAGGTATAGCAGGATACAAAGGACGCCACATATTATTTCATGATAAATGCACAGGATGCAACCTTTGTTCAATTGCTTGTGAAGAAATTGCAGAGGCAATAGCAATGCCAAAAGTTCAAGAAGAATGGAAACATAACAAAAAAGCCATAATGCCTCAAATTGATTACGGCAAGTGCGTTTTTTGTGGACTATGCGTTGATGCATGTCCTTTCTATGCCCTGTATATGACAAATGATTATGAGCTATCTTCATTTACCAAAGAAGCCCTAATCTACACTCCTGCACAACTACAAGTAAAGCCACATGTTGACCAGGATGTAGAAATTCAGATTGATGAGAAGGGGGCTAAACATGGTTGATGCTTTATTCCTTGGAGTTGCAGTTTTAACAATAGTTTCAGCAATTGCAGCACTTGAGATGCGTTCACTAGTTTATGCAGGTTTAGCCTTGATGGGCACACTAGGTGGAATTGCAGGATTTTTCCTTCTATTAGATTCCCCATTTGTTGCACTCTTCCAGATTGCAGTGTATGTTGGTTCTATTGCCGTACTGATCTTGTTTACCATTATGCTAGTGAAAAGAGAATTAATCTTCCATAAGAAAGAGGACACAAAACGAAGGTATGCGGGAATAGGTCTTATGTTAATAATCATGATCTCTATGGGCGCTCTAATATTCAATTCAGGTCTTTCTTCAATTACTACTGATGAGCCTCCAGTGGACTACAAAGAGATTGGTAATGACTTTTTGACATATTATTGGCCAGCACTTATCGCTATGGCACTTGTATTGTCTGGTTCAGTCACTGGTGCCATGATCTTGGCGCGAAGATATGATGGAGTTAAAAATGAGTAATGAACTGATTGATTTTGTAATTGTTTCCGTAGCCCTTTTGGCAATTGGTATTTACGGTTTGTCAGTAAAACGAAATTTTATTAGAATGCTATTTGCGGTTGAGATTGTCATAAATGCAGCTAACTTGAATTTAGTTGCATTTGCAAGATTTTTGCCGCATAGTGGAGGACAAACATTCGCACTGTTTTCCATTGCTATAGCAGCCGCAGAAGTTGCAGTTGGACTGGCACTCATCATTGTAGCATACAGAATGTACAAGAATATCGACGTAGCAGACTTTAGGAGTTTGAAGGGTTAATGGAATATGCGTTGTTACAGGCAGTTTTCCTGCCGTTACTATTATCGCCTTTAGCATACATAATTGGTAGAAGGCTTGGGCATACTGCTGCAACCTGGTTTACATTTGGATTATTACTTTATTGCACCATTCTTATCATCACTGCATCTATTGGTGAAACCTACGAAGAACATTATCCTTGGACTGAAATGTTTGGGGAATTTGGACTTTTGCTTGATGGTTTAGCGGCCCCATTTGCAATAATGATCTATGTTTTGTGTACAATACTTGCATTATACTCTAAACCTTACATGCTACACAAGTTTCATGAATTTTACAAACAGCAGGCACCAAAAACAGTCTATCAAAGTGATGGAACAGTCTTAGAATCTCTATCTTTAGAAAAATTTGTAAACAGGCAATCTGGTGTCTACTATGCGCTGTTCCTAGTTTTTTCAATGGGAATGCTTGGTACAGTACTTGCAACCAACCTAATTGAGTTTTACATATTCTTCGAAGTTATGCTAATTCCAGGATTCTTTTTAATTGCATTCTGGGGTGATCATCCAAGACGCAGAATTGCACTCATGTTCTTCTTTTGGACACATGTAGGAGCAGTTATCTTACTTCTGGGACTTTTAGCCATTGGTCTTAACGTTGGCAGCTTTGACTTTGCTGATATTAACGAGGCTAGCATCCCACCTGGTATTCTACTTGCTGCTGCAGTTGCAATAATAATTGGTTTGGGTGTAAAACTTGCTGCATTTGGATTCCACATTTGGTTGCCATATGCTCATGGTTCTGCACCAACTCCCATTAGCGCCTTACTTTCCCCCGCAATGATCGGAATTGGAGCATATGCGCTCTTTAGATTAATTGTTGAATTTTTACCGCAAACATACGCTGACCTGTCCATTTGGATTACCATATGGGGTGTGGCAACAATGTTCTATGGTGGCGCAATGGCATTAATGCAAGACGATATCAAACGAGTCTTTGCATATTCCAGTATAAGCCAAATGGGGTATCTTCTGTTTGGAATTGGTTCTATGTCTGCCCTTGGTCTAGCCGGAGCAGAAATGATGTATGTTTCTCACGCACTGGGTAAGGGATTGCTTTTCATGACAGCTGGAGTATTAATCGTGCAGGTAGGTGCACGGCATTTATCAAAACTTGGTGGTCTCGCAGGAAAGATGCCGATAACTGCAGTTTGTGCTTTTATTGGAGCATTGACAATAATGGGGGTTCCACCGACTAGTGGCTTTATGGGAGAATGGATGTTATTCTATGGCGTTTTGGAAACTGCACTAGAAGAAGGAGACGACTTGCGAACATTACTGTTTGCACTGGGCTTGATTGCAACTGTTCTTACTATGTCATACATTCTGTGGATGTTCAAGCGAATATTCTTGGGAAAGATTCCGAAAAATCTTTCGAAGGTCAAAGATGGTAGCTGGTACATGTTGGCACCAATGATGGTTCTTGCCGGATTTACAATAGTAGTCGGTATCTATCCCGACATATTCTTACAAAAAATCATGCCATATATGCAGGGGGTTTTGGGAGGATAGGAAATGGCAACAGAGATTATTGCGACTGAGGGTGAAGCAATGTATGCTTGGTTGATTTGGATTCTTCCATTCATTGCAGCTCTAATTATTCCTGCAGTTGGAAAAGTATCAAAACTTTCAACCGGAAGAGTTGCTATTGGATTTGCTGCAATGAGTGCCATCTCGGCGGCAATATTACTTCCAATGGCGCTAGAGGGACATGAGATTCATGATCAAGTTGATTGGATTTCTGCTATTGGCTTAAAGGCTGGAGTTTTAGCTGATCCCCTTTCAATAATTATGGCAAACGTAGTTGGATGGATTTCCTTCCTGATCATATGTTACAGTACAGGATACATGAAAGGCGACAAGGATATTGTTCGATTCTGGTTCTGGATGATGTTCTTCATTGGTTCTATGCAATTGATAGTATTATCTGATAACCTACTTCAATTATTCTTTGGATGGGAAGGAGTAGGACTCGCATCTTACGCTCTTATTGCGTTCTGGTATCGTGACAAAGCTAAGCATCACGTAGGCAAGGAAGGTAAAACGACTCTAGGAATAATGGAATACTATTCACCAACACACGCTGGAATGAAGGCGTTCATCATGACAAAGGTTGGAGATGTCATGATGCTTGCTGGTATGTTTATGATATTTGCCTTTGCTGGAACATTTGGATTTAAGGAATTGCTTGCTGACACAACATGGGCAGTTAACATGTCTGCAGAAAGCCTACTTGTGCCAGCAGCAGTATTGCTTTTTGGTGGTGCAATAGGCAAATCAGCACAATTCCCACTTAACGAATGGCTCTTAGAGGCTATGACTGGTCCGACTGCTGTTTCAGCCCTTATTCATGCGGCTACAATGGTAAAAGCAGGAGTTTTCCTAGTTGCAAGACTTGGACCACTATTCTTTGCACTTGCCGCCGCTGGAATTTTAGTGGACCAATTCTTTGAGATTATCGCTTGGGTTGGTGCATTAACTGCTATTTTGCTGGCAACTCAAGCTATGGTAAATCCAGAGATAAAAAAAGTCCTAGCGTACTCTACTGGATCACAAATTGGTTATATGATGATGGCACTTGGAATTGCAGGACTTTCACAACAATTTGTTGATGGGTATACCGCCGGATTCTTCCATATGATCTCCCATGCAATGTTCAAGGCTTCATTATTCATGGCTGCTGGCTCATTATTACATGTGGTTGGCTCACGGTTCATGACGGATATGGGTGGTCTGCGAAAACATATGAGAAAGACATACGCATTCATGTGGGCTGCAGGTCTAGCACTGATGGGAGCTCCGTTTATCACCACAGGATTCTGGAGTAAGGACGCAATTTTTGCTGCCGTCTACGAATCAGGAAACGAGTGGGCGTTACCAATTTTCATCATAGCCGTTTTGACAGCTGTCATCACAGCATTTTATACCACAAGAATGATGGGGTTGGTCTTCTTTGGTAAAAAAAGCCAACATATTGAAAAGATGGAAAGTGAAGGTCACCACATACATGATGCACCAAGGTCTATGTGGATTCCATACGGAATTCTCGCAGTGTTAACTATTGGAATAGGAGTAATTGGATTTTCGGCTGAAGGCGGAATTCATAATCTATTCACTGAATATCTTGATGAGTCATTTGGCATCCATACACCACACATTGATGTGGAAATTTCTGAATCATTAGGCTTCTTGTCCGGACTTAATCCAATTGCTGTCGGCGCATCATTGATAGCTTTTGCAGTTGGCTTTGGTCTTGGATACATATTCTATATTGGTCGCTGGGTAGATCCTGTCAAGTTTATCAATTCAAATATTTTCTTTTATGCTTTACACAAAGTAATTCTAAATAGATGGTACCTTAACGCAATTATCTATTGGTTATTCGTTATTGCACCATTGTGGGCTGCCAGAGCTATATGGAGATACTTTGAGAAAACTGTAATTGACACTGGCATGAACACTGGATTAGAACGTTCAGTCAGGTTTGGAGCTAAAGTTGTACAAGGAACTCAAACTGGTGTGGCACAATCTTATCTTTTCGTATTTGGAGCAGGACTTCTGTTTGTAGTTCTGATATTGTTGATATAGGTGATATGAAATGATTGATCTAACATCAACTCCAATAATCATTCTTGCAATTCTAGGCAGTGTTGGCATTGCTATACCGGTGATCAATATTGCACTGAAAGAAAAAGGCTCATCAACGTCTTATGGTGTAATAGCTCTCATTGCTCTATTCGCTTCAATTGGATACGTTCTATATCAACTCGCACTTGAACATGTAGCACCTGCAGCAATTTTTTCACAGGATGTACTAGTTGATGATGCGTTTGGTTCATTGTTCGCAATAGCTATGCTAATTGTGGCAATATTCACAACCATTGGTTCATTCAGTTACATGAAAAACAGGGATAATCCAGCCATCTATTTCTCGTTAATTTTGCTTTCCGCTATAGGAATGGTCCTTGTAGCATATTCTACAGATCTTGTTATGCTCTTTATTGCTTGGGAATTAATGAGTATTCCAACATATATTTTGGTTGGATTTTTGAAAAAGGATCCAATTTCTAACGAAGCTGCTATAAAGTACTTTTTGTTCGGTGCGCTTGCATCTGCAATCATAATTTATGGCATATCACTTGCATACGGTGTTACTGGTTCCACAAACATAGGTGAAGTAATTCAGGGCTTTATGGTTCTTGATGCAGATTTGATTCCTATTGCATTGTTATCTGTTGGCATGTTTATAGCTGGGTTTGGCTTCAAAATGGGTCTTGTGCCATTTCATATGTGGTTACCGGATGCATACGAAGGGGCGCCGCCTACAATTGCAACTTTGCTTGCTGCTGGAACAAAAAAAGCAGGATTTGCTGCTGCGTTAAGAGTTATTGTGATGGGAACTGTTGCGTTAAGTCTTGACTGGACACTCGCTTTGGGTATTATTGCTGTCATGACAATGACAGTTGGTAATATTGCAGCGATAATGCAAAAAAATCTGGCCCGAATGTTAGCTTATTCAAGCATTGGACATGCTGGATACATACTGATTGGTTTATCCATTGCACCATTTTCTCCTATTGGTATACAAGGATCATTATTCCATATACTAAATCATGCCGTTATGAAAGGTGCAGCATTCATCGCAGTTGCTGGAATTGTAACAGCTTTAGCGGTTACACATATTGAAAAAATAAAAGGTCTCGGAAGACGTATGCCTATAACAGCTTTAGGATTAGTAATCTCTCTGCTTGCCCTGGCGGGCGTTCCACCGCTTAATGGGTTTTGGAGTAAATTGATGTTATTTGGAGCTGCAATTGACGCTGGTACCGTAGTATGGTGGGGTCCATGGCTTGCAGTAGCGGGTGTTTTAAACAGTGCACTATCTCTGGCTTATTACGGTTGGATAATACGAAAGATGTACTTTGAGGGTGAGACAGAAAAGAGAATCAAAGAACCACGTCCAATTATAGCAATAATGATATTTTCAATATTATTCATGGTAACCATAGGCGTCTATCCAGAGCCTATCATACAATTTGCAGAATATGCTACTCCAGCAATTAACATAGGATTTACACCGTAGTTCTGGTAAACATTACTAAATTTTCAAGGTTGTTTTTTGCTTCACAATCAGATATCTTTCTAATACTAAGAAGAGCTCTATCAGAATAATTTTTCATTAACTCTTCCATCCTGTTAAAAATAACTCTTGGATCTGGACTCTTTTTAATTAAAAAATTAAATAATTTATCTTCATTTTGCCAGTCATGCAAATCATCCCGAATTTGATATGCAATTCCAATATTTTTACCATAATCAGCTAAATATTCTATCTGTTCTTCATTTCCTCCTGAAATTATTCCACCCAGTCTTGATGCAGTTTCAAAAGCTACAGCTGTTTTGTATTCGATTACCTTAAGATAATCATCAAAAGTTACATCTTCACTTGTTTCCAGTCTACCTTCAAGCACCTCGCCTTCACTCATCATCATAGCGGTAGTGGCAAGATTTTTTGTAACTCTTGGATTATTAATTCTTGATGCAATATTCAGGATTAAACCTAGAACAAAATCACCTGTTAGAACACTAGTATTATAGCCATATTTTATATGGAATGGATCTTTTTGTCTACGCTGTGTCTCGTTATCTATAATGTCATCGTGAATAACAGATTCTGTATGTAAAAATTCAATTGCACATGCTGCAGCTAAAGTGTTATCGTCAACCTCATTAATACATTCAGAAGATAAAAGAAGTATAATCGGCCGAATTCTTTTTCCTCCCTCCAGCGCGTATTTTAATGGCTCTTTGAACTCCGACTCGGAGTATAATTCTAATTCGGAATATAATGCATTATCGATTTTTTTAATGTATTTACCATAAATTGTTTGCAACGGATTAATTTCAATATTTTTTCTATCCAAAAACTTTCAACTTAAAATAATATTGAGAAATATATTAAACTTAAGTGCTCCCGTCGGGATTCGGACCCGAGTCTCAGGCGTGAAAGGCCTAAATGCTTGACCGGACTACACTACAGGAGCACAAAACAGATCGATACTACAATCCATAAAATTCTTTTGACACCGGAAAGATTTTTTTATCAGCTAATTTGGAACAGTTTATGGATCCATTGATTCAAAAAATTGATCGCATTATAGAAGAACGAAGTTTGCTAAAACATCCATTTTACCAATCTTGGTCTGATGGTAAGCTAACACATGAAGCTTTGGCAGGATATTCCAAGGAATATTATCAATTGGTAAAGGCTGTTCCGATATTTATGACTCAGTTAATGGATGATGCCCCAAAACACTTGTATGATGAACTTGTTTTTAACCAGCAGGAAGAATTTAGCCATATTGCGCTGTGGCAGAGATTTGCTGGCGGATTAGGCGTTTCTTATGAGGAATTAAACAATTGTCAAGGATTGTATAAAACAAATCATGCTATAGCTGGTTTGCATTCCCTCATGACATCATTTGAAAATGGGGCGACAGTAATGTACGCACTTGAAAAAGAAATACCAAAAATCAGTCAAACCAAATTGGAAGGTCTGTCAGAATTCTACGATCTAACAGATGAAAATGTAACTGAATATTTCAAGCAGCATATTGAAGCTGATCTTAGACATGCAGCATCATGGCAAAGGAGCATTGATGGATTTTCTGGACATGACCAAGAAATAATCACTGCTGCTGAAAGCTCCGTAACTTGTCAAAACTTGCTATTGGATAGTTGTTACGAAGAATACTGTTAGATTCTATAACATTTTTTACTGACAAAATATCTGATTTGCATAGGGCCTGTAACTCAGCTTGGTAGAGTATCCGACTCATAATCGGGGAGCCATGGGATCGAAGCCCATCAGGCCCATTATTTAATTCAAAATTTCTAGACTGTGAGATTCAACTAGTTTTAAATCTAGTTTAATGTTAAATTTATTGGCTGCAATGAAGAATCAGAGTTATATCTGAGAAATGATGTAAAGGCATTTGACTGAGCTGCCAAAATCCGAATTTTAGGTTGGCATTTCTTATTATCACACAAATTTTTAGAGTAATATATAAAGCCATTATTTTCAATGACGTCATGACTCAAACAAAACCAATTGTTAGCATAGAGAATGTTGTTGCTTCTGCTTCAGTTGATCAACCAATTGATCTAGCTGATCTTACCAAAAAATTTCCAGATACAGAATGGCATCCTGATCAGTTTCCAGGTTTAGTGTTTAGATTGACATCTCCTAAAACTGCCACTTTAATTTTTCGTTCAGGAAAAATGGTATGCACAGGAGGCAAGTCTGAAGAGATGTCTATCAAAGCTGTTCGTACAGTTGTACAAAAACTTCGTAAGGGGAAGATCAAAATAAAAAAAGACGCGGTAATTAAAGTACAAAATATAGTTGCCTCGGGCATTCTTGGTGGAAGAATTCATCTAGAACAGGCAGCGAGAAAATTACCACGTAGTATGTATGAACCAGAACAGTTTCCAGGGCTTATACATCGTATGATAGACCCAAAAACCGTTCTGTTACTATTTGCTTCGGGTAAACTTGTTTGTACAGGAGCAAAAAAAGAGAGCGATGTTTACAAATCCGTACATAATATTCATGCACTTCTAGAAGAAAAGAATCTTATGATTTACGAATGATTCTGGCTAACCTGTTTTTTGATTTCTTCCAAAATATCTTCACTAACCAATTTTTCTTGAAAAAGGATTTCAGTAATTTCTAATATGTCAGTTAGTTGATGGAGGATTACTCCCACCGAATTTAATATTTTATCTGCACCTTCTAATCTGTTAATTATAACACAAGCATTTGAAATCGATAGTCCTTCTGCCTTGAGTTCTTTTATTCCATTTAAGATAGATGTGCCCGTAGTTGCTACGTCATCTATCATCATTACTTGCATGCCAGATAATATTTTACCTTCAAGAGATTTTGTAGTACCATGATCTTTAGGTTTATTTCGAACATAAATTAGTGGTTTGACAGTTTCAATTGCAAGTGCAGATCCTATTATGAGACCACCCGTAGGAATAGAGACCAGACTATCAAAATTATCCAAACCTATTTTTTCAATGATTAATTTTTGAAGGTTTTTTATCATTTTTCTAAATTGATGGGGAAAACTAGGAACTAATCTTAGATCTATATAGTATGAACTTTTTTTCCCACTAGAGAGTGTAAAATTTCCGAATTTAATTATGTTATTTTTGAACAAAAATATTGCAAACTCTTTCACAAACTCCATACCAAATTTAACTTAACTGGATTTATTTTGGTTTGTATTTTTAGTAAATCATGCCCGAAATATGGTTAAATTATGGAGAAGCGGAAGTAGTTTTAGATATAAAGGCAGAAAATCTTGAACAAAAACTTGCCGTTGAGGGAAAAACTCTTTCAGACTCTGATATAAAATCTAAACTTGAATCATTAGATCTTTCAAAGCCAACAGAACTTGTGGTTCTCAACGCTTCCGAGTCTGTAAAAAAAATACTTTCAACCATACTTGTAAAATGTGAAGAGAAGTCTATTCCAAAACCCTCTATTTTTGCTGATAGAAAAATCATTAACACTGTAAAAAGATACCTTCCCGAGCAAAGTTCTATATCTGAATTTTCTAACATGGATGAATCCAATTCTAACTTGGTTTTTGTGGCTGAAATGGAATTTGATGGAATGTTTGGCTTTGAAACCATTTCTACAAGACTATTAAAAAAATTTGGACCAGAATCAATGCTTTCAGCATATGAAAAGCGAAAAGGAGACCTTCCCTCACCAGGGCAGAACGTAGAAAGTTTTCAAATTGCAAAAAAATTTTCTCAAAAATTTGAAGTGCTAGCAGTAGAAATCATCGCAAATTCAAATGGTATCTGTGATTTATCAGTAGGACATCCTTCATCTACATCCTCTTTATCAAAAACATTTAGTTCCTATGCAATAAAGGATGTTGGTAAACACAGAACTATGATAATAAGTACTGGAAAGGAATCCAGTAATGATACTCTCGGAAAAACTTTATCATCCATGTGGAATTGTTCAGAATCAATAAAAAACGATGGTTTTGCCATATTGGTTGGAGAATGTAGGCTTGGTATTGGTTCAGATGCAATACAACACTTCATAGAAGGTCGTTTGAATATAGACCGTTTGAAAAAACCTTCACAATACATTACTGGCATGGAAAATCTCTTATACCTTACTGAAACCCAAAAGAAATTTCAAATAGGTTTATTGTCTATATTACCGCAATTTTATGCAAAAAAACTAAACATAAAACCGTTTAATGGAATCAAACAGATAATAGATCACGTGTTAAAAATTCAAGGTCAGAAACAAAAAGTGCAAGTTGTAACTGACGGTGCACGTATTATTTTAAGGTAGAATTCCTGGTGGTAATGGTGCACACAAAAATCCAAGAATTGCAATAACAACAAACATTTTTTTTCTGTTTTTTGTGAGTGGTGAAATATCATCTAGTGGTTTTGCATCTTGGCTTCTGCTACTTAATAATAGAATAAACAATGCCATAAACCAATATCCTAAAGCAGCCAAAACACCCATGCTTGCATAAGTTGCAATTTGATGCCATTTTTTTCCAAAAAGAGCTCGTGCCATATGTCCCCCATCTAGCTGCCACGCTGGTAATAAATTCAAAAATGTAATAAGAAATCCTATCCAAGCAGCAAATAAGATCGGAGACATTATTACTTGTGTATTGTCCCCACCTTTGTCAAAAATTGCAAGTGACGCTGTCATCAACAATGGTTGGTTCATTTCTATTAGTTGTGAGTTCTCAAACAATTCTTCAGCTATCACAATATCTATTTCCGGTGATGTATACGCGCCAAAAACAGAAACTATTATTGCTATGACTAAGCCTGCAATGGGACCAGCAATTGCTACATCAAACAGAATGTCTCGATTAATTATAAGTCCTTTTGACTGAATCAGTGCGCCGAACGTTGGTATACCAAAAACTGGTATTCCAGGTATAAAATATGGCCAACTTGTTTTGATTTTATGTTTTTTAGCAGCAATTAAATGACCAGACTCATGCACACCTAGAATTCCTATAAGTGAGAACGCATAGAGAATTGACATCTCAAAAGGATCCCCAATAAATGAAAGCGTATTTACAAAATCAGTTCTAAAGTAACCATCAATCAATACCATTGTTACGGTCACGGCAAAAAGTATTCTCGGCATCCATGATTTTGATAACCATTTTCTTTTTTTTCGCTCAAAGCTAGTTACAAAAACATAGATTCCATCTGAATCTTTTTCAATACGGGCTAGCATGTTTATGAATTCTAATTGTCTGGCTAGGCTAACAAACTTGTTTTTGAAGTCTTTATCTTCGATTTTGAACTTCAAACTCCCATCATTAATTATTAGATCTTCGACTCCAAAGATCGAAGAAACAATTGAGATTACATGTTCTTGAGTTGGTTCAGTCATTTTAAATCATACAAGTATATTCCATTAATTGGTTTTCTGCTTTAGAAATAAATATTTGGATGTACTAATTGGAAATATTGCAAGTTATTCTAAGACAAGTAGGAGATTGTATTTTTAGGCGATGTGAACTTGTCGATATTATACCTGTAATGGAAATCAATCTCAGGACACTTCCTGAACATTATTCTGACTACTTTTATGAGAGCCTTATTGCGGAGTTACCAGAGGCATTTGTCGTAGCTGAGATATCTGGAAAAATAATAGGTTACATAATGTGCAAGATGGAATATGGGTTTTCAAATTTTAAAAAATTGGGTTTTGTAAAAAAAGGCCACGTAGTATCTGTTTCTGTGATGGATGAATATCGTGGTAGGGGGTTAGGAATGGCACTGGTTGATGAGGCTATAAAAGGAGTAAAAATAAGACAATGTGGAGAACTGTATTTGGAAGTTAGATGTAGTAATGTAGCAGCTGTGAAATTATATGAGAAAATAGACTTCACTATACAGCAGAGATTAAAATCATATTATCGTGATGGCGAGGATGCCTATCTAATGGCAATTAATTTTCCTAGCTAGATTCAAATAAATAACTAAGAGTTGGTGTTTAGCGCAATGTCAAAACGCAAAACTCGGGGCATTTTAATATTTATTCTATCCATATCAGCATTTTTTGCATATGCGTATCTCTTGATGCTATCAGTTTGGAGTCCAATAGTTTTGCAATTAACTATTCTAATGATTGTTGGAGGAATTCTGGGTGTAATATCTTGGATGGGATATATGATGGCTACAACAAAATCTCCTACTTCATCAATTATACAAGATGAAGAGAAATAATCTACTTTTCTATTCTAACATCAACTACTGTTTGATAGAATCTGGGACCAACAGGTCTAACTATTTTTGATTTTAGTATTGTAGATTTTACAGGAATTTTCTCTATGAAATGTAGCTCTGATAGTTTTGGGGCATCTAATTTTTTGTCAGCGTGGATATGTGAATAGTAGTGAATAACACCATTACTTTTTGTTGTTAGAACTGCGGAGTTTAGAAATTCATCTGATTTTTCAGGGAGTAACATGAGCGTTCTATCCGACTTGTTTTCCAATTGATTTTTTATAACTTTGAGGGCGTCACCATGAATCGTTATCACATTTCCTGCAAGTTTATTTAGCGCAATGTTTTTTTTGCATAGTTTGGCAGCATCAGGATTTATATCAATATTATACACAGTGCATTTTTTCTTTTTTGCGGCAATAATTGAAAACATACCTATACCTCCAAACATATTAACCACTACTTCATCATCATTTACTAATTCTGCAATTCGTATTCGTTCAGATGATAGTCTTGGAGAAAAAAATACTTTTTTAACATCAACAACAAATCTGCATCCAGATTCCCTGTACTCAGTCTCTGTTTTGTCGTCTCCCGCTAAAATTTCTAAATCTCGTGTTCTAAATTCTCCCTCTACGGAGGATGATTGATAGAAAACAGACTTGGCACTCTTCACTTGTTCCAAAAGTGTCTCACCAATCAATTTTTTCTTTGATAACAACGAATCAGGTATTCTTACTATGATTATGTTGCCAACTTGGTCGAATGCTGAAATCAATTCATCAGATTCTTTTGAAGTAAGAATAGCTTCTAATGTTTTTTTTAACATACGTGACAATTTAGTAATAGAAATTAGATGATGCCTTTTGTGTTTTGTCCAATCTACTGTTTTCCTTATTAACTCGTGGTCTTTTGCTCTTTTCATCTCTTCTAAATGTAATATTCAATGATTTTAGAAATTCATTCATAGCATCTACTTTTGGCATGGGAGATGAGGCATGTCCATTAATACCTGATGTTCCTTGAAAAATAACTATCGAGTCGGAGATAAGATCTAATAATTGTAAATCATGATCAATCACCATAGCTGATTTTCCAAAAGACCTGGTAAACTGTTGAATAAATTTAGCAACAGCTATTCTGTCTTCCACATCTAAAAATGCAGATGGTTCATCAAGAGCATACAGATCAACCTTTTGTAGAAGACATGCAGCAATTGAAACTTTTTGAAGCTCTCCGCCAGACAAATTTTTAATTGATTTGTTATACAATTTTTTGATTTTTAACGGATCGATTATTTGTTCTTCCTCTTGACTTCCCTCAATTAGTCCCTCATTTGCTTTATTCAACAGTGATACAACATCAACATCTACGTCATTCAAAAGATATTGTGGTTTATACGAAATTTTGATCTTCTTATATAGACTTCCTGAATCTGGTTTTTCTGCACCGGCAATCATTTTCATCATTGTAGTCTTACCAAGAGCATTTGCACCCATAATTCCTAAAACTTCACCTTTTCGTATTTGTCCAGGTTCTACAGTAACAGAAAAATTGGGATATTTTTTTTCAAGAACAGGATATCGAATCATTGTTTCTCCTTCTGTAAACTGCCCTGCAGTTGATGAAACATCAAAGGTAAATTTTTTGTCACGAAACCTAACATTTTCGTTTGGCAAATAACCATCAAGAAATACATTAATTCCTACCTTTGTAGATAGTACGTTGGATACAATGCCATATGCTGAAGAAACTCCGTAAAGAACTTCAATCAAGTCACTTACATAATCTAATAACATTAAATCATGTTCTACTACCATTACACTCTTACCAATTTTTGCTAAGTCTTGTATTACTCTTGCAACACTTGTACGCTGGTAAATATCATTATATGATGATGGTTCGTCAAAAAAGTAAAAATCTGCATCTTTTGCTGAAGCTACAGCAACCGCTAATCTTTGCAATTCTCCTCCACTAAGCTCTTTTACGTGTTGTTCGACCGAGTTTTCCAAGCTTAATGTTTTGATTAATTGATTTGAGACACCCCTGTCATCATATTTTTCAAGCAAATCTTTGCTTGTACCATCAAACGCTCCGGCTATATTGTAAACTTGCTGTGGCTTTATTGACACGTTGATTTGGTTATTTTTGATCTTTTCAAAATGTGATTTTAATTCTGTTCCACTGTAATAATCTAAAATTTCGTCCCATTCCGGAGGCACTTCATATTTTCCCAAATTTGGTTTTAAACTTCCTGACAAAATATTGATCACTGTGCTTTTCCCCATACCGTTTCTTCCAAGTAATCCTACAACTTCTCCTTTCTTTGGAGTTGGTAGTTTGTACAATCGAAAAGAATTCTGCCCATACTGATGAATTTTATCAGTAGCCAGTTCTGTAGCTAAATTAACAATAGTAATTGCATCGAATGGACAAACTTTGACACAAATGCCGCATCCATTACAGATATCTTCATCAATCTGTGCTTTGTTTATCTCTTCATTAAGAACAATACAATCCGCTCCAGATTTGTTAACTGGACAGTACTTGATGCATTCTAAACCACATTTTTTCGGTTGACATAGATCTTGATCTAATACCGCTACACGATGAGTCATGAAAACACTCGATCCATCTTTAATTAATATCTCATGATTGTAGAATAAAAACAACAAATAGCCCGGCCCGGACTCGAACCGAGGTCAAAGGCTCCAGGGGCCCCTATGCTTGCCACTACACTACCGGGCTTCAAATAAAATTCAAAAAATTAGAATATAATCATTTCATTTTAGTTTCGTTTATTGCAGTCGCATAATCACAATCCGCTTTCAATCTCATATATGGAATTATTCTATAGTGAATTGAATACATATCATTCTCTTTGATAATCACTCCCTTTTGTAACAAGGATACCAATCCCCTTGACATGTCTGTAATTTTTAAATTATTTCCGTGACATGCATCATCACGTTTTTTTTGGTATTGTTTTAAACTAAATACGACATCATTAATCTCCAAGATTAGTGGCCAGATAATTTTACTCCATACAATTCTTCTATTTTGTGTTGCCGACGCATATTTGCCCTTTTCTCTCAACATTAATAACATGATTTGGCACAGTTATAACGTGTCCCAAAAAGAAATCTCAAAATCATTAGAACTCTTAGAAAAAGATTGGGACATAGACCCGATAATAAAAGATTTTCATTTAGGTAGACGTGATGATGTTTCTGAAAATTCTATAAGAGTAAAGGATGTTGTATTTCATATACCATTTCTGAAGAAAATAAAAAAATTTATTCTTTGGAAATGTTTTTGGCCTGATTGTTCTAACTGTTGTACAAGGCAGGGAAGATTACCTTTGACTTCATATGATCTAATAACAATAGGATCTGGAATGAAATATCAAAAAACATCTGATTTCATAAAAAATGAAACAGTAATGGCTACTTGGCAAGAAAGTAGTCCTGGAGGTGGATCTATCACACTAACCAGTATTAATTTGAAAAGAAAAGAGGATGAAACGGAAGCAGACGATGGCACTCACATTGAATGTAGATTTTTAGATGAAGAGGGTAGTTGTGGTATCCACCCAACGCGACCTGGGGTTTGTTATCTATATCCATTTTCAACATGGCTACAAAATGAAAAAGGTATGGCAAAAGTTCACGCTACTTTTCAGTTTACTGGTGACTGTCCAGGTTTTTATCTTGATGACTCGGTTGATTCCATGAAAGAAATTTTACAGGAATATTCTGAAATAATCTATGATTATAATTTAAAGTCTAGTGGAACTATGCGAGAGGGTCTAGGCTCAATAAGTTTGGGTTAAGCTTTTGCAACTTTCATCAAATCACGCATGTGAATTTCCATTCCAAATCTTTCTTCGTTCTTTTTCATGTATCTAAATATGGAAAGAACCTCAAAGAGAGACTTTATGATGCTGAAATTTTTGTGAATTTTTTTTCTGATGAAACTGA
>Ga0257109_1000246_pt1 | contig 16962 bp, 16 predicted proteins | sample LP_taG_8_FD_191566 | JGI IMG/M metagenome (GOLD analysis project Ga0257109, IMG submission 191566) | Marine microbial communities from Northeast Subartic Pacific Ocean, Canada - LP_J_2011_P26_2000m | ecosystem: Environmental > Aquatic > Marine > Oceanic | place: Canada: Northeast Subartic... | reverse complement strand
AATTTTCCGACTATATCCGCGTGGGATTACCTTTATCTATTACATTATGGATAATGGCAGTTTTGTTGATACCTGTACTTTGGCCTTTCACGCCAGTTCCCTAGTTCGAAATCCTTTTTCTCTATCATTGGGACAATAATCCTAAATTGGGGGTTATGGATTCTGTGCAAAAAGAAGTTTCCCGCCTCAATATATTCCTAGATAATCCATCAAAAGCGCTGTGGACATTGGCCATCCCGATAATGGCTGGTATGGGTGTACAGACATTGTATAACATTGTAGATATGATATTCATCGGTCGCTTAGGTGGCGAAGCGATCGCAGGAATAGCTTTTAATATGCCCCTGTTTTTTCTTGTCCTGGGTCTTACAATGGGTATAGGAACCGGCGTAACAGCATCGATTGCCAGGTTTATTGGTAAAGATAATAAATCTGGAGCAGATAATAGTGCGGAACACGCTATGGCTATGGCTTTATTTTTTAGCGTATTGTTATCTTCGCTAGGTTTAGTATTTGGTAAACATATCTTATCTTTATTTGGTGCCCAAGGAGAGATCCTTTTACTCAGTTGGGATTATCTCCGGGTAATGTGTATAGGTATGCCTTTTATGATATTCTCCGGATTTTTTCGTTCCATATTGGCAGGGGAGGGTGATATGAAATTACCGATGTTGGTGGCAGGACTGGGTACAATACTAAATATTATACTAGATCCGATCTTTATATTTAATCTAGATAATTATGGCGGTATCGGTTTTGGAATGGGAGTAAAGGGAGCGGCTTTAGCGACTGTTATTAGTCAGAGTATAGTTTTTTGTGTATTCATATATATGCTATTTATTAAGGATCATGCGTACATAACATTCCGCTTAAAAGATTTTTCACCATCACGATTTATTTTACAGGATATTATTAAAGTAGGTTTTCCAGCATCACTATCAATGGTTGTAATGGCGGTTGGCCAAGGTGTCTTTAATAAAATATTAATCCATTTTTCAGCTGACACTGTTGCGGCATACCAAGTGGCTGGACGAATAGATATGCTCGTATTTTTACCAATATTTTCAATTGCTGCAGCCCTTACAACTCTCGTAGGAATGTTTTTTGGTGCAAAGAAATACGATGTAGTGCGCTATATAGTTCGATATGGTATTTCCTCAGCATTTGGAATAACCGTTATTTTATCAGTGCTGCTTTATTTGTTCGCACCTAATGTTATTGGCTTTTTCACTAATGATCAGATAATTATATCTGTAGCTGTTACCTTTCTTAGGTTATTTGCATTTGTTTACCCATTGATTGCAGTGGGCATAACAACTGGCCGTGTGCTGCAGGGCATGGGCAAGGGTTTACCCGTATTGGTGATTACTATTGTCAGAGTACTTGGCGTTTCTGTGCCATTAGCGTTTTTATTTGTTTTTCAAATGGATAAACCAGTAGAATGGGTTTGGTATGCCATGATGATTTCAACAGGAGTAGCATTTATCATTGCTTGCTATTGGCTGCTAACAGCAATGAAAAGTCTACCGAAAGTGTAAAGGGAACCGATATGAGCATTTTGAGTATTGAGCAAATACAGGACGAACTGAGTAGCCTGGATGGTTGGGTATTTAAGAATAATGCAATAACAAAATCCTACAGTTTTGATTCATATATGGATGGTATAGGATTTGTAAACCGGTTAGCGGAAAAAGCTGAAGAAGTTAATCATCATCCAGATATCCAGGTTGGCTGGTGTACAGTATCTATCACTTTTACTTCGCATGATAAGGGAGGTGTCACAGCAGCTTGTGTTGCTATGGCTCAAGCTTCGGAAGAATTGTCTCATTTAAATAAGTATGATTAGCTTGTAGAACCGCTATTTAACTTTCACAGCTGATAATTCAATTAATGAAAATTGATTCGTAAATTAATCCTTATTTCTATATTAGCATATGTCGGGAGATAATATAATAGGACGTGAATATGAATCTGACTATGAGGTCAGTTATGAGAAAATTAAGGAATATGTCCGTGTATTAGATGATCAGAATCCCTATTATACAGATCGTGAATTTGTAAAATCCCTTGATGGTGGACATCCATTCGCACCCCCCACATTTGCTGCGATTTATTGTCAGCCAGCGTTAGAAAATCTTTATTTCGATCCTGAATTCTCAAATCTGATACCTCGTTTAGTTCACGGCGAACAGGAATATCATTTCCATGAGCCCGTTCGTGCAGGAGATATAATTCATACAAATGCAGTCATAGATAAAAATTATACCAAAACCAACCAGGCCGGAAAAATCCATCGAATATTCGAGATCAAGACCACCTCAAGTAATCAGGATAATAAATTGGTTTGTACCGGTCTTTATACGTTATTATTTCGAGGGGAATGATGCCTAAGAAAAAGCGATCAAATACAATAATTGGAAAATATATGCCTTACTATTATGCTGGTGCCAGCCTGGATTTTAATCTAATTCATATTGATCAGGATTATGCCAAAGCCAATGGGCTCCCAGGAATAATACTGCAGGGCATGTGTACCATGGCATTAACAGCTAAACATCTTATTGATAATGGGAATCCTGCGCAATTACGCTCTATTAAAGTGCGTTTTTTGAATCCCGTCTTACCAGAAGATGAGCTAGTCTTTGATAGTGTTACCAAAGGACCTGATGTTTCTGTAATTGTGAAAAATCAAAATGGTGGTAGGGTGCTTAAAGGAAAAGCAACACTGAAATGACTGATCTCTTTTCAGGATTAACCCAAGAAATAATTAGTGGTATTGCATTGGGTTCTATCTATGCACTGATAGCTTTGGGTTTTACCATGATCTTCAAGGCCACCGAAGTCGTCAACTTTGCTCAGGGTGAACTTATGATGGTGGGCGCCTATGTGAATTTTTTCTTTGTGACTACATTTTTATCTGCTGCGGGAACACCTACCGCGTGGACATTCCTGGTGGCCTTAGGTGGTAGTATGATATTTTCTGTATTATTTGGATATATATTGGATTTTATCATTAATAGGCCACTAAAAGATCAACCGATATTTTCCATAATTATGGCAACGCTTAGTTTGGCAATAATTATTCGCGCGGTGGTAGCAATAATTGCCGGCCCCATAAGTCTAATGCCCTTTTCTCCATTTGGAGATAGCACTGTAACATTCGGTAATATTGTTGTGTCATTGCTCGATCTATCTATTATTGGCAGTGCTATTGGGCTGGTCATCATTTTTTACTATATTTTTCATTATACACGGTGGGGAATAGCCATGCAGGCTACTTCGGAAGATCCGATAGCGGCACAGTTGATGGGTATCCCGATTAAGCGCGTCTATGCATTAGTCTGGATTTTTTCCGCTATAGTTGCAACCCTCAGTGGCATACTGTTAGCGCCAAGAATTGCGCTATTAGATACAACCATGGGTTTTTTAGGCTTAAAAGCATTCCCAGCAGCTGTTTTAGGTGGTTTTGGTTCGATCCCAGGAGCTATTGTTGGTGGCGTTATATTAGGAGTAATTGAGACAGTTAGCATGGGTACACTGTCTTTTCACTTTCAATGGATTAAAGAGATAAATGACATAATTCCCTGGATTGTACTAATAGTTGTATTAATGATTAAACCTAACGGTCTTTTTGGTGTTGAGAAAGTGAAAAAGGTCTGATGAAGAGACGATACGAAGATGAAAATCTATACTGGATTCCAGCACTAATTATATTTGTGTTTTTATTGCCTTTTATTTTAAAAGGGATATCTTTTAGTTATAAATATTACTTGTACGTGCTAAATATGGCTGGTATTTACATTATCCTCACTGTGGGGTTAGACCTACTAAGTGGTTTTACTGGATTAGTATCGCTGGGGCACGCTGCGTTTCTCGCTGTTGGTGCCTATTCATCCGCTATTATGGTAGATCAGTTTGGTGTACCATTTGCCTTGTCATTAATATTATCACCTCTGATCGCTGGGTTATTTGGTTTTGTTATTGGATTTCCTGCATTGCGTATTACAGGAATGTACTTAGGCCTAACAACCATGGGATTTGGATTCATTGTTAAGCGAATGATTATTGCTTTTCGAGAATGGACTCATGGTTCTGGAGGGTTGGACGTATCGTCCCCTATGCTATTCGGATACACTATTAAATCTGATTGGAATAATTACTTTTTGATTTATACATTTGTTGTAATTGCGGTAGTAGTCGGCCGCCGAATTGCTAAATCAAAAATTGGCCGCGCCTTTATGGCAATTCGTGATTCTGAACAAGCTGCAGAAGCAGCGGGAATAAACTTAGCGAAATACAAAATGCTCGCTTTCTTTATCTCAGGTATTTTTGCCGGGTTTGCTGGAGTTCTATTTGCGCATACGAGTTCATTTATTTCAACGGACCATTTTGATATTTTATTGTCGATATATTTTATAATCATGGTTTTAGTAGGTGGAGCCAGTTCTATTTATGGTGCTGTACTGGGAACATTATTTATTGTCCTATTGGATAATCTATTCGTGCCCTTACTCAAAGACCAAATTCACTTTTGGTTCAATACACAGGCAGGCGATATTCAATCACTCATTTTCGGACTTATTATGTTTTTGTTTATTATATTCCAGCCCATGGGATTATACGGTATGTGGCTGAAAATGCGCATATATTGGAAGTTATTCCCCTTTAATCCGAGGCAACGTTTTACATAATATTAAAAGGGAGGAGGAATTATTATGAAAAAAGTACTGGGTACTCTAATTATAATCGGTCTCTTAGCTGTAGGCTGTGTCAAGCGGGCACCAGCACCAGGCGTAACTGATACTGAGGTACTTATTGGAAATGTTCAGGATCTCAGTGGTCCAATGAAGGAACTAGGAGCAGTCCTACCCCATGGTTCAAACATGTATTTTCAATACATTAATGATCAAGGTGGTGTGCACGGTCGTAGTATCAAAATGCTGATCGAGGACCACGGATACAGTCCGCAAAAGGCGGTGGCTGCGACAAAAAAACTAGTTGAAAAAGACCAGGTATTTTGTCTTTATCAGGTAATCGGGACATCTCCATGCGAAGCAATTCGTCCGATTCTTGCAGAAACAGGCACGCCACTGATTGCACCAGCAACGAATTCAGGCACCATGTCAGATTTATCCCGTAAAGCTGGAGATTTGATTTTTCACACGGATACAGGATATGATAGACAAGCTGAAATATTGGTTGATTACATATTAGAACAGAACTCCGAAGCCAAAATTGGTGTCGTTTATCAAGATGATGATTATGGTGAGAATGTTCTGGAAGGTATTGCCAGGGCAGAATCAAAACATGAAATTACGGTGCAAAAAGAATCCTATCAGCGTGGCGCTGTCGACTTTCAAGGTCAAACCATGAACCTGTTAAAGGGTGGATGCACAGATGTGATAATTGCCGGAATTGTTCGCGAACCGGTTATGGTTATGAAAACAGCGGAAAAAATGAACTATAAGCCAAACTTCTTTGGTACTGGACCTACTGTGGACGCACGTGTTGGTAAAATGGCTGGTTCTGCTGGGGAAGGTTTTACTGCTACATATTGGGCCAATATGTGGGATTCCGACGAAGATGGACCAAAATTATACCGCGAACTATGTGAAAAGTATGATGTACCTAAACCATACATTGGTTTATATCACTACTATGGATTTGCCACTGCCCAACTTTTGGTGGAAGGTTTAGAACGTGCAGGGAGAAATCCCACCAGGAAGAGTTTGGTGAGAGGATTAGAAACACTTAAGGATTGGGATGTTGGATCATTTCCACCTATTACCTATGGCCGTAATGACCATGCCGGTGTTGATAAAGTGCAACTTGTTCAAATGCAAAATGGTGAACAGGTGGTAATTACTGATTGGCTTGAATAAAGCTAAATAAATACATAGGGCTCCGATTATTATCGGAGCCCTTTTTGTTTATGGCTGATCTGATCATTGAAAAACTAACCATGCGGTTTGCTGGTGTTGTTGCGCTGGATGATGTATCCTTTTCTGTGAAAAATGGTGAAATATTTTCCCTGATCGGTCCCAATGGATCCGGAAAAACAACACTGTTTAACTGTATAAATGGTTTCAACAAACCGCAGGGTGGTAAAATATATTTTAATGGTGATAACCTTTTAGATAGACGACCCCATAATATTATTGATTCGGGAATTTCAAGGACATTTCAAAATGTTCAGAATATTCCCTTCATGACTGTTTTGGACAATATCCTCCTCGGAGCACATAGTCGAATAGATGTTACAGCTACACTGCAGCGATGGCTTTCTCAGGAACAAAGAGAAATCGAAGAAGCAATGGTACTGGACATAATGGATTTCCTGGGTATTGCCAATTACGAACAAAAATATATGGTTGGCCAACCTTTTGGAATTCAGAAGCTTGCTGAGATAGCAAGGGCATTAGTCTCGAAACCCAAATTAATACTTTTGGATGAACCTGCGGCTGGTATGAATGACCAAGAAACCCGAGAAATAGCCAATATTATTAGAGAAATTAAAGAAGATCTCGGAATCACAGTTTTACTGGTAGAACATGATATGAATTTGGTTATGAGCATATCGGATCGAATTTGTGTCTTAGATTCGGGAGAGATAATAGCTCTTGGTGAACCTGAAGAGATAAAAAATCACCCAAAAGTAATCGAGATTTACCTGGGAGAAACAGCTGATGCTTAAAATGGTCGGAGTAGAAACGTATTATGGAAAAGTAAAAGCTTTGCATGGTGTTTCTCTAGACGTAAAGGAAGGGCAACTTGTAACTATACTTGGCGCGAATGGCGCTGGTAAATCAACGATCTTAAAAACCATAAGCGGGTTGGTTGAACCGGAAAATGGAACCATTCATTTCAATGATATTCGTATCGATCGGAAAGATCCCGAAGACATTGTAGCAATGGGCATAAGCCATGTGCCTGAATGGCGCCGAATTTTTCCCGAACTCACAGTTTATGAGAATCTTCTTATGGGTGGATTTTTAATAAAAGAAAAAGATTTGTTACGCGATAGAATGGAAGAAGCGTACACGCATTTTCCTGTTTTACGCAAGCGTCAAGAACAGCGTGCCGGGACTCTAAGTGGTGGGGAACAACAAATGCTGGCTATATCCCGGGCATTAATGATTAAACCAAAGCTTTTGTTGCTAGATGAACCTTCATTGGGCCTCTCACCATTGTTAGTTCAGGATATTTTCTCGACTATCAAAGAATTGCATCAGTCAGGCGTAACAATATTATTGGTAGAGCAAAACGTTAACCATGCCTTAAAAATAGCAGACTATGGCTATGTAATTACCACTGGTAAAATATTTTTAAGTGGTACATATGAAGATCTTCTTGATGAAGAAAAAGTGCGTGAACAGTATTTAGGAGAAGGTAAATACACTCGCAGAGACAAGCTCTGGGGAGGATAATGGCAATACCGGATATAAGCAACATAAACACGGTACCAGAACTTTTTTGGCATAATGTCGAAAATTATCGCGATGATATTACCATGTGGCGTAAGCAAAGAGGCGTATGGGAATCTCATACTTGGGGTAATTATGGTGACTGGTCCCGAGATATAGGACACGCTTTAATTGCGCAAGGGTTAAAATCCGGAGATAAGATTTCTATCATCAGTGAGACGCGAATGGAATGGGTCGTATTGGATATGGCAATAATGGGTATCGGTTGTATTACAGCACCTGTATATCCTTCGAATACAGAAGAACAGGTTAAATACATTGTGAAACATAGTGAAAGCAAAGTTGTATTTGCTGAAGATCAAGAACAATTAGATAAGATGTTGGTAATCTGGAAAGATTTACCAATGGTAAAGAAAATTGTAGTTATTGACAAATATTATCCGCGGAATTTACCAAATGTAATTTCACTAGATGGCTATCGTGATTTAGGTCAATTGCATCGCGGTGAAAATACAGGAAAATTTGAAGAAAGGTTAAAATTGGTCAAACCCAACGACATCATCAGTTTTACTTATACATCAGGAACCACGGGTAATCCTAAAGCGGGTATGTTTAATAGTAAAAACGTCATTACTGTGGCAAAGGATTTTCCTGATATGCTACCTACTTATAGGACAGATTTGGGAATTTCCTATTTACCACTGTCGCATATAGCAGAAAGGCTGCTGGGCCATTTTATAAAACTGTATTCAGGTTATGTCACAGTTTTCGCTGAAAGCTTGGAGGATATGCCTTATAACCTTCGACAAACTGGCCCCACTATTATGTTTGGTACCCCGAGAGTATTTGAAAAATTTTATGCTAGAATTTCTATAGCTATAAAAGATGCGTCATTATTTCAAAAGACAATATACAACTGGGCTTTGGGCGTTGGGAAAAATTATACGGAATTGAAAGATCAAGGTGGAAAGCCCAACCTTTGGCTTAAACTAAATAAAATATTAGCACATTTTCTCGTATATAGAAAAATAAAAGATATGTTTGGTGGTAACATACGGTTCTTGATATCAGGCGCTGCGCCAATTTCGCCGAATATTATTCGATATTTCCATTGGATTGGACTTGATATTTACGAAGGCTATGGATTGACTGAAACAACCGGAATAGTGACAGGAAATAAAATGGGAAAAGCAAAAATAGGTTCTGTTGGACAAGCCTTAGCTGATACTGAAATAAGAATTGCCGAAGATGGAGAAATATGTACCCGATGTCCACAGAACATTTCAGGATATTATAATAACGAAGAAGCCACTAATGAATTATTAATACCTGATGAAAAAGGCGATATATGGTTGCACACGGGAGATATTGGGTATTTAGATGAAGAAGGCTATTTATTTATAACTGATAGAAAAAAAGATATTATCATTACGGCAGGTGGAAAAAATGTTGCCCCGCAAAATATTGAAAATTTACTTAAGACAAGTCCTTACATAAGTCTGGCAATGGTCTACGGTGATAAAAAACCATATCTTACTGCACTGGTAACTCTAGATGAGGATGAAATCGCCAAGTTTGCGAGGGATAAGAAAATAATGTACCAAGATTTAGCTGACCTATCGAAGAAACAGGAAGTACTGGATCTATTGCATCATGAAATATCTGGTTTAAATCGCGATTTAGCCAGTTATGAAACTGTTAAAAAATTCCGTATCCTTGAGGAAGAATTAGATCAGGATAAGGATGAAGTAACCCCGACTTTAAAAGTGAAACGGAAGGTTGTTATTGAGCACTATCAGGATCTGATAAAGGAAATGTATGCTTAGCTTAAATCATCCTATAAAAAGAAATCCGGCATTAATTCATTGTCTGGCACTTGTGCGTACTTGCTAAAGTCAGTGATTCCCTCCGATCTCAACAAATCTTCATCAACAAAGTAATTTCCCGTACAAGTTCTACTGTCTTTACATAATATGGTATAAGCGGCATCACCCATAATTTCTGGTGAACGTGCTTTTTGCATTACTTCATCGCCCCCTAGAAGATTTTGTACTGCAGCTGTTTGAATTACTGTCTTGGGCCATAGAGCATTAACAGCGATACCTTGATTTTTTAGTTCACCGGCCATTCCTAAGACACACAAACTCATTCCAAATTTGGACATGGTATAAGCTACATGAGGAGCGAACCATTTCGTTTCCATATTAAGTGGTGGAGATAAATTGAGAATGTGAGGGTTATCTGCTTGCTCTAAATGTGGAATACAAAGCTTTGATGTCATGTAGGTACCACGGACATTAATCTGGTGCATAAGGTCGTATCTTTTCATTTCAGTTGCCACCGTTCCGGTGAGCTGAATAGCGCTAGCATTGTTTACTAAAACGTCAATCCTACCAAAAGTCTCTATAGTTTTATCCACAGCGGACTGTACCTGTTCTTCAAAGCGTATGTCCGTACAAATGGGAAGTCCCTTTCCGCCAGCTGCATCCATCTCTTCTGCAGCAGTATAAATTGTACCGGGTAATTTTGGATGAGGTTCAGTTGTTTTTGCAGCAATAACTATGTTTGCGCCTTCGCTAGCAAGTTTCAATCCTATAGCTTTTCCAATTCCACGGCTTGCACCAGTGATAAATACAGTTTTATTTTTTAATGTACTCATTACTTTTCCTTTCTTTAAAATCCCATCTGGCGGCTGGTCAAATCCCGCATGATCTTTGTGCTGTCAAAATCAAGTGTCTTCCCAATCATCCAAGTAAAGCCTGATTTCATTTTCAACAAATTCCTGTACTGTTTTAAATAAGGCTTTGTCTCCTCAAATGATTACTTTACTTCACACTGCCCATCCCGGTTTCCGCTTTTCAAGAAATGAAGCAATTCCTTCACGGCCTTCATCAGACAATACCCGTTCAGCAAAACTCTCACCTGCTTTGTATACCATTTCTTCCCTTGGTATATTAGCAATAAGCCCAATCAACCGTTTTGTTTCCGCAACCGCGCCTGGTGCGCATTTTAATACCTGAGTTTTAATTTTTTGTTCAAGCTCTTCGAGTTCAGAATCTGTATTACCAGCAAAATCAGCAAGACCAATAGTTACAGCTTCTTCTCCATTGATTTGTGCCGCTGTTAGCATTAGTTGTTTCCCTTTTGCAAAGCCCAATCTTTGTATGACGAAGGGTGAAATTTGTGCCGGTGTCAGTCCAATCATCGTTTCTGTTAAAGAAAATCGAGTATCCTTATGTGTAATAATAAAATCGCCACTACAAGCCAGACCAAGACCCCCAGCCATGGCGGCTCCTTCAATCACCATCACGGTCACCTGTGGCAAAGTATTTATAGATTCAAAGAAATTTCCAGCTGCAATGCTAAATCGAATAACATCTTCTTTTTTTGATTTTCCATCAAATTTGGATTTTATTGCTTTTAAATCAGCACCGGCGCAGAATACTCCTTCTTTACCCCGGAAAGTAATTCCCCTTACCGATCGTTCATTGCGAACTGATTTAAAAACATTATTGAAGTCCTCTATCATCTCATTGGTGAGAGCATTTCGTCTATTGGGACGATTTAACCAAATAGTGAGCCAGCCATTTGAAATGTCTAATTCTAGATTTTTTGTATGCGGTAGATTATTCATAATATTCTCCTCACAGTAAAATTACATAAGATCCAAGCACAGCAAGTTTATGAGCCGTACATCTCCCAATGCCGCCTCGGGTTACGATAATATTTTTACATGAAAATAATTTCTTTTTGAAAATACTGTTGTTAACCATAATTATTTTTTTGTTTCCTTAGCAATTTTATGTGGAACTGGTATCATTATATCTAAAAGCTGTTGAGCATACGATTTCCCTTGCGGGTCTATATTTAAACTGGCCATGCCACCACCACCCAGGGAATTCCTAAGCAAAAAATTTAACGCATCTATTCCTGGAACATCCCAACGTTCTACTTCTCCTTTTACAACATGGGAAAAATATTTAGCCACTCTTTTTGGAGTAAGAGAATCTCTAATGTATGGTAGATATTCAGGTTTTCTTGCAATTACACCAATATTAGCATGATCACCTTTATCCCCACTTCGTGCATAAGCTAGATTGATCAAAGACACCTCTGTATCTGGAGTATCAATATTATCAGACAATTCGGGGATAGTATTTTTATAATCAACATTATTTGATTTTGTTTTCCAAATTTCCAATTTAAACTGTTTTTCATTAAAGTCTACAGTAGTGCGGATATTTTCTTTTGGTAATAAAAAGGAAAATAAACGTATAGATGGTGACACAGAAGGTCTTCCACCAAGCATATTTGTGAACCCGGGCGTCATGCCGGTTAAAGCTTGTGCTATTTCGCGGGAAAGTAAAATCAAGGCCTCTTTTTGTTCATGGGTAGCCATGAACCGTAACAAAACTTCACGGGGTTGAGTGTGCCTAGCATTATCGCCATAAGTTGCCTCAGTTCCAATAATCGATATTTTCGTATCTGTATAGTTGGACCAATCATTATCGGAAAACATACGCTCAGTTTTTTTTATGATTGCCTCAGCACTAACCTTAGCTTTTTTTGCAGCATTAATACCAACAATGATAACAGCAATACTTATTCTATAACCCATTAAATATGTTGCAGATACTTTATATGTATTGCTAGGAGGTCTTCCCCTAGCGCCAGAAACAAAGACCTGATCGTTTCCTATTTCTTTCATGGTCACATTGGTAAAATCGCAGGCTACATCTGGTAGTATATAGTTTTGAGGGTCACCAATCTCGTACAGAATTTGTTCTGCTACAGAACCGAATGAAACAATACCACCTGTGCCATTAGGCTTGGTTACAATAAAATTGCCATTTGACTCAACTTCCACAATGGGAAACCCCATATCGTCAAAATTATCCACTAAGTGCCAATCTGTAAAATTTCCCCCAGTGCATTGCGCTCCGCACTCAATAATGTGTCCTGCCAAGCTTCCAGCAGCAAGCAAATCATAATCATCTGCTTTCCAACCAAATTCATACATTAGTGGTCCGAGAACAACAGCGCTGTCCACACACCTTCCTGTAATAACCATATCTGCGCCTTGCTCAAGTGCATGTTGAATTCCATGTGCACCAAGATATGCATTAATACTTGTAATACCATCAGGCATGGTGTGACCTGTCTCCAATTCAGTGACTGGCAATGCCTGCAATTGTTTCTTTTGATCAACTAGATTATCACCTCTGACCAGGGCGATATTTAATTCAACTCCCGCTTTTATTGCTTCTTCCATAACAGCTGCCCGACATGCCTCCGGGTTTATTCCCCCAGCATTACTAATGACCTTGATCCCGCGTTTTTTCAATTCACTTAAAAGGGGCGACATATGTTTAACAAAATCAGTGGCGTAACCCATATCAGTATTTTTCAATTTTGCACCGGCCAGGATGGACATGGTTACCTCAGCTAGATAATCAAATACAAGATAGTCTATGATGCCACTATATACTAATTGTGGTGCAGCACTACTGGTATCGCCCCAAAAAGCGGAAGCGCAGCCAATTTTTACTATTTTATTTTTTGCCATTTAACTGACAATGCCTTAGTCAAACAATTTTTTTATTTGCTTTCAGAAAACCCAATTTCCAATAAAACTCCTTTTGAATGAGTTCCAGGCTTTATCACTTTTTACAGCATCCACCAATAAAATATCTGCGCCCATATCGGCAAGAATCATGATGGCATATGAGTCTAACAGCGGGGGAAAATATAAAATGTTTAATGATGTAAGAGTTCCTTACCCAATTAAGTTAATATTTATCCATTAGAATGTTTGGTTATTTGCAGCCATTTCAATTAGCAGTTCGGGCGGCGCAAAACGCTCTCCATATTTTTTGGCCAGTTTCTGAGTTTGTTTTTCAAATTCCTGGATTCCATAATCATTTACAAACTGTAGTGTGCCTCCTTTTAATGGCGAAAATCCCCATCCAAATATGCTGCCAATATTTGCATCTTCGACTGAGGTGACAACATTTTCTTCGTAACAGCGAATAGTTTCAATTACCTGTACAAATAACATTCTTTCTATCATTTTATTCTGGCTTAAAGGATTTTTGGTAGGGGGGAAGTGCTTTTTTAATTCTGGCCATAGGTATTTTTTCCCGTTATCTGGATATTCATAAAAACCTCTTCCATTGGCTCTGCCTAAACGATTTAGTTTTTCAGTCATCAAATCAATTACTGGATCGGCTGGTCCTGGCGGTAGTTTCTTTCCTTCTTCGGCTAGATCTTTCCTGGTTTGATTTCTAATCCCGGCTACTAAACCAATGTTTACTTCATCAATTACAGCCAAAGGGCCAACAGGCATACCTGCTTTCTTACCAGCAGACTCTATCTCTTGTGGGGGGTTTCCTTCGGCGAGTAAAGCTAAACCTTCATTCGGATAAGTGCTGAAGACACGAGAAGTGTAAAACCCACGACTATCATTAACAACAATTGGTATCTTTCTAATCTTTAATGCATAATCAAAGGCTTTTGCTATAGTTTCATCGTTAGTTTTGTCTCCTTTTATAATTTCCACCAATTTCATTTTATGTACTGGAGAAAAGAAGTGTATTCCAATGAACTTTTCTGGACGAATAGATTTTTCTGCAAGACCTGTAATTGGCAGAGTAGAAGTATTCGAGGCGAATACTCCGTTTGAATCCATGATTTTTTCAGCCTCTACTGTAACTTTCCCTTTCAAATCACGGTCTTCAAATACTGCCTCTATTATTAAGTCACAATTTCTTAGTTTGTCATAGTCAGCAGTTGCTGTGATGCGGCTTAGTATTTCATCCATCTTCCCCTTTGTTGTACGGCCCCGTTTAAGTTCTTCATTTAAAATCACCTTAATTCGAGATAATCCTTTATCTGCATTTTCCTGAGTAGCATCGGTCATGATTAAATTCAATCCTGAAAGTGCTGATACATATGTGATCCCGTGACCCATCAATCCAGATCCCAGAACTCCAAGTTTTTTGACTTCAGTTGGTTTTACGTTTTTTGGCCTGCTGGCTCCAGAAATAAAATTTTTCTTAGTCATAATTAATCTAGATTTTAATGAATATCTTTTTTCGATAAAGCCAAAATAGAATCAACCACCAACCAAGTACATGGGCTAACGCAAATAGGAATGAGCCATTTATGTTACCTGCCAATGGTTGAAAAATAGTATTATAAAGATAACCGTAACCCGAAATGATATCTCCATTATAATCAAACTTGACCTTTAAAATAGTTTTAACCCATAGCCCAGAACCAATAAAGACAAAAATAGAATTGGTCCCAAAAATCATGAATGGCCAAGATAATTTTTTATATCCACGAATATCAATCAACCATATGAAAGCAGCTAAGAAAAAGGATGCAAGTCCACCAGTATATAAGACATAGGTGCTTGTCCAAAGCTGTTTGTTTATGGGAAAGATGAATCCCCAGAGCCATCCGACTGCAGCAATTCCAGCACCGCGTATCAGTATAGTTTGTACAAGGCTTATTTGGTTCGGATTTTCTTGTATAAGTTTCCCAATACTAAAGCCAATCAAAACTGTAACAATCGCAGGAATGGTGCTTAATAATCCTTCCGGATCAAATGGAATTCCAGTACCTCGCCAGAGGTGATTTTCCCCTAGAATGGCAATGTCAATTGTACGGGCGATATTTGAACTGAGACCAAATGGATCGCTACCACCAAAAAGTAATAGTATCAACCAGTATCCTATCAGGATAATACCGCAAGATATCCATAATTTCTTTTCACTTAGGTATAAACTGAGTATTGCAGCCAATCCATAAGCCAAACCTATACGTTGTAGAACTCCCATAATCCTTAAGCTGGACCAATCCCAGTTCTGGCGTATAAAAGGGTATGCATTCAAAAGTAAACCAAACGAGAAAATAGTTGCTGTTCGCCAAAATATCTTTTTCAATAGGTCACTAGAAGGTTGGTAATTGTGCCGGGCAAAGGAAAATCGCATTGCAACACCTACAATAAACAGAAAAAATGGAAAGACCAGATCTGTAGGCGTGCAGCCGTGCCATTCGGCGTGACGCAGAGGACCATAAACATAAGACCAGTTACCAGGAGTGTTAACAATGATCATGAAGGCAATGGTAAGCCCGCGAAAGGCATCAAGAGCAAGTAACCTGTCTGATTTATTTTTCATCTGTGCCAAGAATCACTGATTAATCATGTATTTTATGTATTGCTGCTATACCAGCGCCCAATACTGGGGCATGATCTAATTCCGAGATCATTATCAAATTATTTTCCTCAAGGTAATGATCTTTTGCCTCAAGAGTTAATGTCTTAGATTGCTCAATATTGTTATATAAATCTCTTTGGAATGGTTCCCAAAGTAACATTGGTTCGCGCGATTTATCTAGTAATTTACCAAGACGTTGTCCGATTATAATTCGGTCTAATAATGTTTTTCGATATTGGTGATTGACTTTCAGATTATCATGATCAGGGTCCAGGAATTCATAGCGGTTTTGCCAACCACTGTAAATTGTTTCTAACCGTTCAAAAATTAATTTGGCCATATAAGTACTTACCTCAGCAAAAGTTAACAAAGCTGCTTCTTCATTATCTAAGGCTCTAGAGAAAATGATATCGGCATAAACTGAATCCTTTTGAAGTTTTCTCAATGGTATTTTTGCGTAATTACTATAGAGAGCTTGAATACCGCCTACCGATGCATAGGTCTCCAGAGAAATATTTTGATCATTTTTTATTTCCCAGGTTTTGGCAATCCATGATTTTGCGTCATCAAAAGGGATGAGCTTTCCATTTAGCTTTAATGCATCTGCAGTACCGGTTCCACCGCCTAAATAGTAGGCATTCTGGACATCCTTGAACATACCGCCATCGCCATATTCTTCGCCGATTCCACAATAATCTGCATCACTACCCAGTTGCCTTATGGGATATTTCAGTCCAATATTTTCATCCTGAAGTAATTGCTCAAGATGAGCGCAGAATTTCGGCATTCTTGGTCCATTGGCAATGGCACCAATCCCACGATTATCAGATGTCTTTAATCCGACCATACCAATGCCAATTAATACCGGACTATTGATATTTAAATCCAATATTACATCTCGAAATGAATTAATGATTGATTTTCCTTGCGCTATTTCTGCACTTGTAGGTTTGATTTCATTGGCCTGTAATTCTCGAAACTGGTTCCTCATATTAACGGGTGAAAAACCAATATCAAAATCAGGGTTTTCAAGGTAGTATAGATTTGAAGAAGATTTATTAAGGCAGAATATATCTTGGTGTTTTTCAATAATTCCTGCTGTTACTTTAGTACCACCACCATCAACACCAATAATCACAGGCTGCTTATTATTAGAATTCATATGATTTCTTCATTCTATAAAAATGATATTTGTTATTCGGCAAAGTAATCTATTTTTAGTCAAGAAGGTATACAAGGATTGATTTGGTTATAGATTGGTTGATCCAGAGCGATTAATTTCACGGCTTCATGAAACGTATCCGATTATCATC
>Ga0257109_1000245_pt1 | contig 16966 bp, 13 predicted proteins | sample LP_taG_8_FD_191566 | JGI IMG/M metagenome (GOLD analysis project Ga0257109, IMG submission 191566) | Marine microbial communities from Northeast Subartic Pacific Ocean, Canada - LP_J_2011_P26_2000m | ecosystem: Environmental > Aquatic > Marine > Oceanic | place: Canada: Northeast Subartic... | reverse complement strand
CGGCGCGGCGATGGCCCGCGAGTTGGGCATGGGCTTCGTGCCGATCCGCAAAAAGGGCAAGTTGCCGTGGGAAACCATCGAGGAAAGCTACGAGCTTGAGTACGGCAGCAACACCATTGCCATCCACACCGACGCCGTCTCGGCGGGCCAACGCGTGCTGTTGGTGGATGATCTGTTGGCCACGGGCGGCACGGCGGCGGCGGCGGCGAGCCTCGTGGCCAAAGCCGGCGGGCAGCTGGTAGAGGCGGTGTTTTTCATCGAGCTGGGCTTTCTTGACGGCCGGGCCAAAATGGGCGACGCACCGGTGCGGTCGCTGGTGAGGTATTGATAAGTGAGCAGTGAGCGGTGAGCAGCGGATGCCGAGTGTCTTTATAAAAACTTACGGTTGCCAGATGAACGAGCGCGACTCCGAGGCGGTCGCGGCGCAGTTGGTGGCCAAGGGCTACAGCATGACGGCCGACGCGCTGACGGCGGATGTCATCCTGCTCAACACGTGCAGCGTGCGCGATGCCGCCGAGCAGAAGGCGCTCGGCAAAATGAGCCACGTCGCGGGGCAGTTGCGCTCGAAAAACCGCAAGGCGGTGCTGGGCTTCATGGGCTGCATGGCGCAGAGCCGCGGGCGGGAGCTGATCGACAAGCTGCCGGACGTGGACCTCGTGGTCGGCACGCAAAAATTTCATCGCACGGCCGATCACATCGGCGACCTGCTGGCCGGCCGCGCCGAGGGAGTGGTCGATACCGGCGAGGAGAAGGGCAGCGAGGCGACGATCCGCGAGCATCTGCTCAACGGCGCGAGCGACAAAAAATCGGTCACTTCGTTCGTCAGCATCATGCAGGGGTGCAACCAGTTTTGCACGTTCTGCATCGTGCCGGACACGCGCGGCCGGGAGCGGAGCCGGTCGATCGACGACATCGTCAGCGAGTGCCGCGAGCTGGTGAACCGCGGCGTGCGCGAGGTGACGCTGCTCGGGCAGATCGTGACGAGCTACGGCCGCCGCGAGATCGGCGAGCGGGACGGCAAGTCGGCGTTCGTGCAGTTGATCGAGGCGGTGCACGGGATCGACGGGCTGGACCGGATTCGCTTCACCTCGCCGCACCCCAAGGGCTACGGCGACGACTTGATCGAGGCGTACGGGCGCTTGGCCAAGCTCTGCGAAAGCGCACACATCCCGGTGCAGAGCGGCAGCGACGCGATGCTCAAGCGGATGCACCGCGGCTACACGCGCGAGCGGTTTTTGGAGATCGTCGGCAAGCTGCGTGCCGTCAGGCCGGGCATCGGCGTCACGACGGACATCATCGTCGGGTTTCCCGGCGAGACGGAGGAGGAGTTTGAGGCGACGATGTCGCTCTGCCGCGAGGTTCAGTTCGACAATGCGTTTGTTTTCAAGTACTCCACGCGCCGCGACACGCCGGCGGCCGCAATGGAGAACCAACTGCCGAGGGAGTTGATCGAGCAGCGGCACGCGATGGTGCTCGCGGCGATCGATGAGATGGGGGCCAGGCGATATGAGAAATTTGTCGGCAAAACGATGGAGGTGCTCGTCGAGGGGCCAAGCCGCCGCAATGCCGCCCGGATGGAGGGGCGCACGCGGTGCAACAAGATCGTGGTGTTCGACGGCGGCAACCGGTTCCACGGAGAGCTGATGGAATTGAAAATCACCCGCAACGGCTCGTTTACCCTGTACGGCGACCCGGCCATCGTGAATTTAAACTGACTCGTGAAAGAGCAAACAAAAGAGTTGTCGGCGACGCTGCTGCTGTTTGGTTTCCTGCTGGCGTTTGTCGGCGTGTTTCTTTACGTCGGCATCAAGATGAACAATGCGATCAGCCTGGCCAACTTGTCGGTTTTGCTTGGCGTGTTCCTGGCGGCGCTCTCCGGCTACAGCCTGGCCAGGCCGGCTGCGGTTGGCCAGGCGATGCGGGCGTTCCCCCGCGCCAACGCGCCCGGCTACGTGTTGATTCTCGCCGCCACGGCTTGGTTTCTCTGGAACATCCAGTCCGAGGACATGGCGGACTACCGGGAAATCAAGCATTGGTTTTACATCGGCTTCGGCGCGGTGGGGATCGGCTCGTGCATTTATCTGCGGGACTTTTTGGCGGTGCGCGGCCTGGCGGTTTTCATGCTGCTGCTGGCTAAGCTGATGCTCGACACGCAGCGCCACTACATGCTCGACACGCCGGTGGCGCACGTGTCGGAGTGGCGGCTGGTGTTCCCCGTTTGGGCGTACATGATCATCGTCATGTCGATGTGGATGGTGATCTCGCCGTGGCGCATGCGTGACATGATCCAGTGGATGCTGGCCAAGCCGCGCCGGCTTGCGGCCAAGGGCTGGTTTCGGCTGGGGTTCGGGATTTTGCTGATCGCACTTGGCCTGACGGTTTTCGACATCCCGGATGCGCCCGCGAACTGAGGGCTTGGAATTGATTCGCTGGGGCGGCCCGTTGTCATTTTATACCCATTATAACCGTGAAATCAAAAACAGGAATACAACGACCCCGCCGCCGGGCGCTTGGCCAAGCGCTTGGCCTGGCAATCACTCTCGCCGGAGTGGCGCTTGGCCAGGCGCAGCAAGTGCCGGTTGATGAGCGCACGCTCTCTAACGGCATGAAACTGCTCATGATCGAGCGGCACCACTCGCCGGCCATCGCCGGCGGATGGGTGGCGCGCGTCGGCAGCGTCAACGAGCGCCCCGGCATCACCGGCATCGCGCACCTCTTCGAGCACATGATGTTCAAGGGCACGCCGACCATCGGCACGAGCGATGCCAAGCGCGACGCCGAGATCATTGATCAGCAGGAAGTGGTGCGTGATGCCATGCGCCGGGAGGAGGCCAAGATGCGGCTGGCCCTGCGGCGCGGCGAGATCGACGACATGGCCAAGCCGGAAAACAAGACCAAGCGCTACCGCGAACTCGAGGCCGAGTTCAAGGAACTGATCGCCGCGCAGCGCGAGGTGCTCGTCAAGAACGAGTTCGACCGCATTTACACCACCGCCGGCGCGTCCGGCATGAACGCCTTCACGTCCAACGACATGACCGGCTACTTCATCACCGTGCCGTCGAACAAGCTCGAGCTTTGGGCGTGGATGGAGTCGGAGCGGTTGCTGCGGCCGGTGTTCCGCGAGTTTTACGCCGAGCGCGACGTGGTGTTCGAGGAGCGCCGCATGCGCACCGAGTCCACGCCGCTTGGCAAATTCCAGGAATCGCTCGAGGCGATGTTCTGGGAGTCGCATCCGTACGGCTGGCCAGTGATCGGCTGGCCGTCGGACATCCCGGCCATCACCAAGGCGCAGGCTGACGAGTTTTACGCACTGCACTATGCGCCGCAAAACATCACGCTGATTTTGGTCGGCGACTTCAAGGCCGACGAGGCGGCCAAGCTGTGCGAGCGCTACTTCGAGCGCATCCCGCGGGGTAAGCGCAATCCGCCCGAGGTCGTCACCGAGGAAGTGGCACAGAAAGTTGAGAAGCGAATGAATGCCGAGGCGGAGGCCAATCCGCAGGTGGACATCCTGTGGCACACGCCGGCGGCGGGGCATCCCGACGCCTACGCCTTGGAGGTACTCGCGGCGGTGTTGTCCGGACGCTCCGGTCGGTTGCACAAGGCGCTCGTGCTTGGCGACGAAGTGGCCACGTCGGCCTTCGCCCATCAAATGGCGCGAAAGTATGCCGGTATGTTCAACATCGGCGGTGAGGCGAAGGAACCGAAAACACCGGCTGATGTTGAGGTGGCGATTTACGCAGAGGTCGAGCGGCTGAAGAACGAGCCGGTCTCCGCGCGGGAGTTGCAGAAGGTTAAAAACAATTTCGCCGCGATGGCAGTGCGCCGTGCCTCGTCGAACTTTCATCTACTGGTGCAATTGATTCAGTACGAAGGAGGTGGCGACTGGAAATCGATCAATACAGAAATCCCGAGTATTCTCGAGGTCACGGTGGAGGACATCCGGCGCGTGGCCCAAAAATATCTTACAAAGGAAAATCGCACCGTAGCGACATTCACGCGGAAGGCAGGAGCGAAGATACCGGACGACGCCTCGCTGGCCGGGTTGAGTGGCGAGCAGCAGGCGGTCGTGCGCCGCATCGCAAACCAGATCAAGTCGGAGATAAACCTCGAGCGACTGCAGCAACAGTTGCAGACGATGGAGGCCCAGCTTGGTCAAGCGGATGGCAAGCAGCAGGGCCTGATGAAAATCATCATGGTGAAAGTGGCGGAGCGAATCGCTGAATTGAGCAAATAATCAAGGAACGACAAAAATGAATTTATCTATGAAGCAAAATATGGCGCTCGGCTCGGTTGCGGTCCTTGGGCTGGCGCTTGGCCAGGCACAGGAGATTCCGGACCGACCGGAGAAGTTGATATTCCCGCCACTAATTTATGATGCTCCAAACCCGGCCGACTACCGCGTGGAGTTGGAATCAGGGGCGGTTGTTTACATTTATCCTGATCGCGAACGGCCGCTGATTGACCTGTCGGTGAACATCCGCGGCGGCAGCTACCTCGACCCGAAAGGCAAGGAGGGCTTGGCCGGCCTAACTGGTTCACTGATGGCACGAGGCGGGATTCCGTCCTCGTCGGCGGACGAACTGGACGAGGAACTGGAGTTTCTCGCGGCAAGGCTTTCGAGCAGTTTTGGGGGGTTAAACGGCAGCGTGAGCCTGAATCTGCTGTCGAAGGACGTCGATCGTGGCTTTGAGATTTTGCGGGCTGTGCTGGCCGCGCCGAGTTTTCAGGAGGACAAACTGGCGCTGCGCAAGACGCAGGCGTTGCAGGGGCTCAAGCAGCGCAACGACGACTCAAGAAACATCGAGTCGCGCGAGCGCAACTTCCTCGCGTACGGCGAGGACTTTTGGTTCAACCGCCACACGACGGCCGCGTCGCTCGAGGGAATTCGCCGGGAGGATCTTTTGGCGTTCCACCACGAGTGGGTGCATCCGCGAAACTTCGTCGTGTCGATCAGCGGCGACTTCGATCGCGAAGCGATGCTCAAGCGGCTCGACGGCGTGTTCGCCGCCTGGCCGCATCCCGGTAAAAAAACGCCGCCGGTGCCGCAGCAACGGGAGTACGGCAAGTCGGGCGTGTACATTGTCGATAAGGATGTGAACCAGGGCCGCGTGTCGATCATACTGCCGGGCATCCGCTGGGACGACCCGGACTACTACGCGATCCAGATAATGAACGACGTGCTCGGCGGCGGCGGCTTCACCTCGCGCATCACCAACCGCGTGCGCTCGGATGAGGGCCTGGCCTACTCGGCGCGTTCGGCGTTTCCGGGGGGAGCGCATTACCCGGTGGTGTTCCGCGCCGGGTTCCAGTCCAAGTCGCGCACGGTCGCCTTCGCGACCTCGATCGTGCTTGAGGAGATCGAGCGAATCACACGGGAACCGGTGACCGCGGAGGAACTGCTAACGGCGAAAAAGTCGTTCATCGACACATTCCCGAACAATTTCGCCTCGGCGTCGCAGGTGGTCTCGGCGTTTGCCGGCGACGAGATGATTGGCCGCTACGCCAAGCAGCCGGATTACTGGGCGAACTACCGCGACAATATCGAGGTGGTGGACATCGCCGCAGTGCAGCGCGTGGCCAAGCGGCGGCTTAATCTTGGTCAAGTGATCATCCTGATTGTCGGGCAAAAAGAGGAGATTCTGAAGGGTCACCCGGATCATCCGGTGAACTTGGGCCGCTTGGCCAAGGGCGGGGTGAAAGAGCTGCCGATGCGCGATCCATTGACGATGCAGCCCATAAAATAGGCCCAAAAACCGTTTTTCCTTGCGTCGGCCTGATTCGCTTGGTAACAAAGCCGCAGCATGGCAGCAATTGGGCTATTTCAGAAGGGGGATAATATCTTTTACGCCAAGGTCGTCGATGGAGACTTGTACAAGCTCAAGGGCGATATTTTTGGGGCACCATCCTTCCAAAAGACGCCGATTCCAAAAAAAGGGTTTCGGACGCTCGTTCCGGTTCAGCCCTCGAAGATCATCGCCGTGGGGCTCAACTACGCCGACCACGCCGCTGAGTCCGGCCTCGAGATTCCCAAGACACCGCTCTTCTGGCTGAAATCCCCCAAGTCGATCCTGCCCGACGGCGGGAAAATCGAAATCCCGTTCGAGAAGCACCGGACCGATTACGAGGCGGAGTTGGCCATCGTAATCGGCCGCAGCATTCGCAACGTCACGCCGAAGGCGGCCAGCCGCTACATCCTCGGCTACACGGCGGCGCAGGACATCAGCGATCGGACGATCCAGAATTCCGAGAGCCAATGGGCGCGGGCCAAGTCGTTCGACACCTTCACGCCGCTTGGCCCGTACATCGAGACGAAGATCGATCCCGATTGCCTGACGATTCAGTTGTTCAAAAACGGGCAGCTTTGCCAGAACTCCTCCACGGCGCAGATGATCTTCAGTTGCTCGGAGCTGGTCAGCTTCATCTCGACGAACATGACCCTGCTGCCCGGCGACATCATCCTCACCGGCACGCCGTCCGGCATCGGATCGATCGAGTCCGAAGACACGCTCGAGGTGCGCATCCAAGGCTTGGCGCCGCTGGTCAACACCGTCAAGTAGCCGGCGGGCGTTTCGGTTCGACTTCCCCCGGTTTTTCCTGTTCGCTTGGCCAAGCGCCGGCCAATCGACCGGCGAATCCCATTTTTTACAATGCGCTGGTCCCAGACATTTATCCCGACGTTGAAGGAGTCGCCCTCCGAGGCGGAGATCATTTCCCACAAGCTGCTGCTGCGTGCCGGCCTGGTGCGAAAACTCACCGGCGGGCTTTACACGTTCCTGCCGCTTGGCCTGCGGGCGCTCAAGAAAGTCGAGGCCATCGTCCGCGAGGAGATGGATCGCGCCGGGGCGCTGGAGGTGTTCATGCCGGCGCTCCAGCCGCCCGCCATCTGGGCCAGGAGCGGCCGGCTCGAGACGGCGAAGGACGTGCTTTTTCACGTGAAGGATCGCGCCCGGAAGGAGTGGGTGCTCGGCCCGACGCATGAGGAGGTCATCACCACCCTCGTCGCCGATGAGTTCAACTCGTACCGCCAGTTGCCGGTCAATTTTTACCAGATTCAGACCAAGTTCCGTGACGAAATCCGCCCGCGCTTCGGCCTCATGCGTGCCAAGGAATTCATCATGAAGGACGCGTACAGCTTCGACGCCGACGACGAGTCGGCCAACACCAGTTACCAGCGGATGTACGACGCCTACGCGCGGATTTTTGCGCGCTGCGGCCTGCGGGCCATCCCCGTGCAGGCCGACACCGGCGTCATGGGCGGCGCGCACTCGCACGAGTTCATGGTGCCGGCCGAGACCGGCGAAAACGAGGTGGTGTACTGCGAGAGCGGCGACTACGCGGCAAACATCGAGAAGGCCACCAGCCAGGGCCCGACCACCGCCACGCCGGCGGACGACTGCGGCGACTCGGAGAAATTCGAGACGCCCGGCGTGAAGACGATCGACGACTTGGCCAAGCGCTTCGACGTCGCGGCAGAGCGGCAAATCAAGACGCTCGTTTACGTCGCCGACGACAAGCCGGTGATCGTGTTACTGCGCGGCGACGACCAGCTCGAGGAGGCCAAGCTCGGCGGCGCGCTGGGTGCGAAAGCGTTTCGCGCGGCGGGCGATGCCGAGATCGTCAAGGCGCTTGGCGCGCAACCGGGCAGCCTGGGCGCGGTTGGTGTCGACGGCATCCCAGTTTACGCCGACGAGGTTTTGCGCGGCGGCTCCGGCATGGTTACCGGCGCGAACGACGACGGCCACCACCTGCGCAACGTCAACATCGAGCGAGATGTCGCGGTCGGCGAGTGGGCGGATTTGCGCCAGGTCCAGGCCGGCGAGCTGTGCGTCGAGACCGGACAGCCGCTGAAGATTCGCCGCGCAATCGAGGTCGGCCACGTGTTCAAGCTGGGCACCAAATACAGCGAAGCGCTCGGTGCGACGTTCCTCGATGAAAACGGCAAAAGCATCCCGAGCATCATGGGCTGCTACGGCATCGGCGTGACGCGCACGCTGCAGGCGGTGATCGAGCAGTGCCACGACGAGAGCGGCGTCATCTGGCCGACGTCGGTTGCGCCGTACGAGGTTTGCATCACGGCGCTGGACGTCGAGCCGGAGTCGGAAGTGATGACACTGGCCAATCGGCTTTACGACGAACTGCGGGCCAAGGGCGTGGACGTGATCCTCGACGACCGCCCCGCGCGGCCGGGGATCAAGTTCAAGGACTCGGAGTTGGTGGGCTTCCCGCTGCGCATCGGCATCGGCGAGCGCTCGTTGGCCAAGGGCAACGTCGAGATCAAGCCGCGGGTGGGGGAGATGATCCTGTGCAGCCCGGACGAAGCGCTTGGCCAAGCGCTGGAGTGGCTTGAGTCCAACCAGGTCAGCTAAGGCCACCCGCTTGGCCAAGCGGATCGGTGTGCCGGGACGCCCACTCCCGGTGCAGTCGAGCCAGCGTTCCGGAATTTTGTTGGACGCGTAGTTAAGTGCCTGCAACGCGATGCTGCCCCGGTCGGCGGTGCCGCTGCCTAACTCGAACCAGCGCCGGAACAGGTTTGCGCCCATGTCCGTGTCGCCGACCGAGTACGTCATCGCCCAAGCGTAGTCGAACAGCAGGTCGCCGTGGTCGGGCGCGAGTGCGTAAGCCCGCTTGAAGAGGTGCAGTGCATTGGCTTGGTCGCTGCCCAGCATGAGGTTGGCCATCTGCCGCATCGCCTCGACAAGGTCGGGGTTCAACTCAAGACGGCGATTGAAGGCGTCCATGGCCTCCTCGTGGCGGCCCGAGTGGTAGAGTAAATGGCCGAGGAGATTGAAAACCTCGATGTCGTCCGGCTGCGACTTGACTGCTTTTTCCAGCGCCTTGATGGCGTCGTTGTTACGGCCGAGCATCGTGAGGCTGCGGCTCAGCAGAAACAGCGCGCTGGTGTTGGTCTAGTCCTGCGCGAGGAGTTGTTGCGACAACTCGGAGGCTTGGGCGAAGTCACCCGCCTCGGCTCGTTCGATGGCTTGGAGCAGTATCCGTTGTAAACCGGGATCAGCCACGGCAGGGGTTCAGGTGCTGAGGATGCTCCGGAGGTTGAAGCGGCGGCCGGGGCAGATGGTCGACTTGAGTTCTTTGTGGTGGTGGAATTGCCGGTGCGTGTAAATCCGGTTGTAGGGGATGCCGGTGCGGCTCCGGAGCCGTGAGACGAGCGCCTTGAGGCTGGACTTTTGCTTGGCGGTGGGGAGCGTCTTTTCAAAGTTGCCCACAAGACAAATCCCGATAGCAATTTCGTTGAGCGCGGCGCTGCCGATATGGCCTCCTTGGATTTGACGCTTCCAGCGATCGCAGACGTATATTTTTCCGTCGGTGGTGTTGACGCCGTTGCCGATGACGAAGTGGTAGGCGAGCCCGTTCTCCATTCGGCGGTCGCGCCGGTGGTAATGCTCCATGCCGCGGATGCTGTTGTTGCTGTCGGCGCTGTGGTGGACGACGATGTGCTTCCAGCGGTTACGCCGGATGCGCGGCCGGTTGATCTCGCGCAGGGTCGAACTGGCGATGGCGGCCGGCTTGGCCTTGGTTGGTTTGCCGGTCGTGCCTTTGGTGATCTTGAGTTTCTGGCCGGGCTTGATGGTGTTTGGATCTTTGATGCCGTTGGCCTTGGCGATCGCCGCTGCGGTGGTTTTGTATTTGTTGGCGATCGTGCTCAGCGTGTCGCCCTTTTGGATGGTGTAAGTGAGCGTCTCGGTCTTGGCCGGGATGATGAGTTTCCGGCCGATCTTGACCATGTTGGGGTTGGCGATGCCGTTGTGGGCGGCGAGTGCCGAGGCGCTGAGACCGTATTTTTTGGCGATGACACCAAGCGTCTCGCCGCGCTGGATGGTGTGGGTGGCCGCTTGGCCAAGCATCTGGCCAAGCCACAAGGCAGCCAGCAGCGCAATCGCGATGATGCGGCTGGTTTGCCTTTTTCCCTTGGCCAAAGTTGTCAGCATGAAACGCTGTTTGCCTCCTTAAAAGAGCTGTTTTTACGGCCGGAACCGGCTCTTGGCCAGTCATTGTTTGGAGGCCCGTCCGCTTGGCCAAGCGGCGGCGGCGGAAAATCAGTGAAAATTGGGGGTTGCGGCTTGGGACGGTTTTGGTATGGTGCGCGCCCTTTTTTGGCGGAAAAGGGGCTTTTGAAGCCCGACCGAACGCCGACTGAAACCGCCTTTAAAACTCAACCTTGGGCTTGGCTGCCCGAGGAGGCATTAACCACAACGAACTAAATCCCGTCTTTCCACGGGACGGCTGTACAAAGGATTCAGCCGGTAACAATTGGAAAACCAAAGTATGAGTAATGTAAAAGAACTGTTGGACGCGGGTGTGCATTTTGGACACCAGACGCGCAGGTGGAACCCGAAGATGAGGGAATTCATCTTTGAAGCCCGGAACGGCATCCACATCATCGACCTCGTGAAAACGGCGTCGCAAATTGAGACGGCGGCGGAATTCCTCAAGGGAATCGTCTCCAAGGGCGGCAAAGTGCTCCTCGTCGGCACCAAGAAGCAGGCCCAAGCCACCATCAGGGAAACGGCGGAAGCCACCGGCCAACCGTACGTCTGCGAACGTTGGCTCGGCGGCATGATGACCAATTTGAACACCATCAAGCGCTCCATCAAGCGCATGCTGGAACTGGAGGCAATGGAGTCTGACGGCAAAATGGCGGAGTTTGTCATGCAGGAGCAGTCGATGCTTCGCCGCGAGTTGTCGCGTCTGCACCTGCGCCTCAACGGCATCCGCGACCTGAGCGCCAAGCCAGACGCCATTATCATCATTGATATCAAGCGCGAGCACAACGCACTTGCTGAAGCGCGCCGGTTGCGCGTGCCGATCGTCGCCATCGTCGACACCAACACCGACCCGACGCTGGTCGAATATCCGATCGCCGGCAACGACGACGCCATCCGCTCCATCAAAGCAGTGCTCGGCGCGGTCACGCAACCGATGATCGAGGCCCGTGCGGCCTACGAGGCGACCGCCGCAAAACTGAAAGCCGAGGCCGAGGCAAAAGCAGCAAAACAAGAGAAAGCATCGGCCGAACCGGCAGCCGCCGAGGCCGCCCCAGCCGAGGAAGCACCGGCACCGGCACCCGAAGCTGCCGCCGCCGAAGCACCGGCACCCGAAGCTGCCGCCGCCGAAGCACCGGCACCCGAAGCTGCCGCCGCTGAAGCTACGGCACCGGCAGCCGTCGCTGAAGCACCGGCAGGGGATGCACCCGAGACGCCAGCCGAGCCGGCCAAGGCCTGAGGCGTTCGCCACTCGAAAAACTTTCTTCCCCGGTGGCATCAACCGGGGAGCGGAACTGGTTATTAAACAGAAAATATTATGGCAGAAGTAACAGCAAAACTTGTCGGGCAACTCCGTAAGATGACCAGCGCGGGCCTGATGGACTGCAAAAAAGCCCTCATCGAGACTGACGGCGACGTCGAGGCCGCCGTCGATGTGCTCCGCGCACAAGGCACCATCAAGGCGGCAAAGAAAGCCGGCCGCGAAGCCAACGAGGGCGTCATCGTCCACTACATCCAGCCCGACTCGAAGGCGGGTGTGTTGGTCGAGATCAACTGCGAGACCGACTTCGCCGCCAAGAACGAGCAGTTCCAAGAGTTTGTCGCCGACGTGGCCAAGCTCAAGTTGACCGCACCAGACACTGACTTCGAGGAGTTGCGCGTCGCGCAAGTGGCCAAGATCGGCGAGAACATCCTGCTCTCCCGCGACGCCAAGCTTGAGGTGGACGGCACCGGGCTGGTGGCGGCGTACATTCACACCGGCTCCAAGGTCGGTGTGCTGCTCCAGGTCGGTGCCGGCAAGGAGGACACCCTCGCCAACGACGACTTCAAGGTGCTGGTGAAGGACATCACCCTGCACATCGCCGCCTCCGCGCCGGTCTCCGTGAGTCGCGACGAGATCGACCCCGAGTTGGTGGCCAAGGAGAAGGCCATCGCCGAGGAGCAGGCGGTGGGCAAGCCGCCGCAGGCCATCGAGAAGATCGTGACCGGCAAGATGAACAAGTTCTTTGCCACCAACTGCCTGCTCGAGCAGGGCTTCGTGAAGAACCCCGACATCAGCATCAAGGATCATGTGGCCTCCGTTGCCCAGGCGCTCGGCGACGAGATCACCGTGGCCAAGTTCCTGCGCTTCCAAATCGGCGAAAGTTTCTGAGCAGTGGCGACAAAACGAATCACTCAAGCGGGAGCCGAGCGCGGCTCCCGCTTTTTTCTGGCCAAGCGCGGAAAAGGGGTTTCATCGCCGGGACAATTTGACTAGCTTATCGCCCCGGCAATAAACGACGGCTGCAATGAACAAGACAAACACGATTGAGAGCCTGCTTGGCTGGCTGAGAGGGGAGTTTGAGGGGGCCGGTATCAACGCCGGCTTGGCCGGCCTGCTGGTCAACGTGGCCGGTGCCCTGTTGCTCGTGTTCCTGAGCTGGTTCGCCTACCTCGTGGCCAAACGGGTGGTGCTGCGGGTCATTCGGTTTCTGTCGAGCAAGACCAGCTCCGACTGGGACAAGGTCCTCATCGAGCACAAGGTGTTCGCCCGACTTTCAAATGTCGTGCCCGCCCTCGTGGTGCACGTGCTGGCGCCGGTGGTGTTTGCTGGGGTGGAGAGCCTGGCCGGTTTCGTGCAGGGCCTGGCCAAGGTGTACCTCGTGGTGGTGCTGCTGTTCACTCTGCAGGCGCTGCTCAACGGGTTGCAGACGATTTATCAGCGTTACGATATTTCAAAGCGCATCCCGATAAAGGGGCTGCTGCAGGCATTGATGCTGGTGGCCTGCTTCGTCGGGAGCGTGTTCATCATCTCGATCGTGATGGGCCGCGAGATCGGCACACTGATGGCCGGCTTGGGCGCGATGGTCATGGGATTCCTGTTTGTGTTCAAGGACGCGATCATGGGCCTGGTGGCGGGGATTCAGATCGCCACCAACGACACTGTACGCAAGGGCGACTGGATCGAGATGAAGGGCCACGGCATCGACGGCGACGTGATCGACGTGTCGTTGACAACGGTGAAGGTGCAGAATTTTGACAAGACGGTGGTGAGCATCCCGGCGTCAAAATTGATCACCGAAGCCTGTCGCAACTGGCGCGGGATGAAGGATTCCGGCGGCCGCCGAATCAAGCGCCCCATCCGCATCGACATGCGCTCGATCCGATTCGCCGACGAGGCGTTGCTCGAGAAGTTCCAGCGGTTCGACCTGCTCAAAGGTTATCTGCAATCCAGGCTCGACGAAGTCAACGTGCACAACCAAACGGCCAACATGGACTTGTCGGAACTCGTCAACGGCCGCCGCCTGACTAACATCGGCACGTTCCGCGCCTACATCATGGCATACCTCAAAAGCCATCCGCAAATTCGGCAGGATCGCACGTTCCTCATTCGCCAGCTTGCGCCGGGAGACAACGGGTTGCCGATCGAGATTTACATTTTCACCGACACGACGGTCTGGGCCGAGTACGAGGCGATCCAGGCCGATATTTTTGATCACCTGCTGGCGGTGATTCCGGAGTTCGGCTTGGCACCGTTCCAGAATTCCACCGGCAAGGAATCGATAAGCGGCACGCTCGACGTCTCGATGGTGAACGACTGACTGCGCCTGTGCAAACGTTGACGGCAGAGTGTGTGCTGGACACCAAGGCCATCCTTGGCGAGGGGCCCGTATGGCGGGCGGAGACGCAAGACTTGGTCTGGGTGGACATCGAGAGTGCCCGCGTCTGCTGCTTCAACCCGGCCACCGGCGAAAACCAAACGTGGGACGTCGGCGAAAAACCCGGCTTGGCCGTCCCGACCAAGCGCGGCGACTTGATCCTCGGCACGAGCATCGGCTTCGTGCGACTCGACTTGGCCAGCGGCGACCTGTCGCCGATCATCGACCCGGAGCAGGATTTGCCGAACAACCGTTTCAACGACGGCAAGGTCGATCCCGAGGGCCGGCTTTGGGCCGGCACGATGGGGATGGACGAGGCGCCGAACGTCGGCAGCCTTTACCGGCTCAACCGCAATCTCTCCGCCGACAAATTGTTCGACCAAGTCAGCGTCTCCAACGGCATGGTGTGGACATCCGATCAAAAGACATTTTACTACATCGACTCGCCGACACGCCGCGTGGATGTGTTCGACTGCGACATGGCCGGCGGCACGTTGTCGAATCGCCGAACGGCGTTCGAGTTGCCGGAGGGGATGGGCTATCCGGATGGCATGTGCATCGACGACGAGGGGATGCTTTGGGTGGCGCTGTGGCAGGGCTGGGGCGTGGGGCGGTTCGCGCCGGGCGGGGCGCTCTTGGCCAAGGTGGACGTGCCGGTCGAGTGCGTGACGTCGTGCTGTTTCGGTGGCGAAAACTGGGACGAACTTTACATCACCACCTCCAGCCGCGACCTCGACGAGGCGGGCAGGGCGGAACAGCCACTCGCCGGCGGAGTGTTCCGCTGCAAGCCGGGTGTCACCGGCCCGGCGACGAACCTGTTCCTCGGCTAGTCGGTGACGCTTTCGCCGATGATGCGGCGGTAGGCTTTCTCGGCGTGATCGTAGGTGGCGTTGAAGTCGGCGATTTCGTCTTCGCCCATGAAGCGGCGTTTTTGCGAGCGGCATTTTTTCACCCCCGCAAGGCACCACTCGGCGCTGCGCCTGGATGCGCGGATCGGCTTGCCATCGACGAGCACGAAAACCGGATTGGTGTGTGACGAGGGGAGGATGCGCAGCGCCACCCAACTGCTGAACTCGATTGGCACCTCGAAGGCGATGTCGCGCAACTCGCCGTCGGCGACGATGTCCTGTTTCGCGATTGCGTAGCCGTTGACGAGCACCTCGACCGGCACCTTGCGCGTGCCCTCGAGCCGGGCGCGCTCAATGTGCCAGTACGGCTTTTGGGCGTAGCTGCGGTTGGCCAAGCCCGGGATCGGTTCGTCGTTGAGGCGCGCGGCGACCTTGGCCGTGACGAGCACGGTGTCCGCCTTGGCCAAGCGCAGCTCGCTGCCGTCCACCCCCATCTGCACGTTGTCGACTTGGAAGTCGATCAAGTGGCTGCGGCCGTCGCCGACGTAGTTGCGCCCGGCGCGGATGCCTTCGCACCAGTCGTTGTAAGTCAGTCGGCCGTCGAGCTTGACGTACGAGCGGCCAAGGCCGACGCGTTCGCCGTAGATGCAGGGGAAGTCGGTCTCGCCGCTGATGCGCGTGCGGAAACCGCAGTTGAGTGTGTGATACCATATGTTCAGTTCCCAAACCGACGGCGTATCGACCATCGAGAGGAAGTCCACGGCAGGGACCGGTTTGCCGTCCGGTCCGGGAACCATGTGGGTGACGTCGGCGATATATTCGTTGGCACCGATGCCGCTGAACGGCGGCACCTCGTAGGTCGGCAGGGTCGAGCCGGTTTGGTTGAGCCCCCAGCCGGAATGTGCCGGGCCGACGAGCGCGCCCTGGCGCTTGGCCCAGCGGAGGGTGTTGAGGCAGAGCTTGGGCCAGTGGTGCTTGGATTCGCCGCCGGGATACATCTGGTTATTTAGCCGCAACAGGCACAAATGGCCGGATTGATGGGAGCCAAACCCGGAAACCTCGACGTCGTAGCGGAGCAAATAGGGAAACTGGGAGACGACGTCGTCTTTGCCGGTGAAAAACTGTTTTTGATAGTCGAAACACGGCCCCCAAGTAAGGTTTGCGCCGACCTTGAGATCCTCGCCGAGGCAGTGGCGCATCATGTCCGGTGCGTGGACGCCTTCGGTGGGGTTTTTGTAATGGGCGCAACCGGCGGCGTGGATGTGGTGATCGCCCGACCACCAACCCATCAGCGATGGATCAATCCAGCGCTGCACCTTGAACGACTCGGTGATGTCCGCATCGCCGACGGTGATGGTGCGGGTTTGCGGGATCGACTCAGGGCCGCGATAAGTTCGAACGGTGTAGGAGCCGCTCGGCAGTTTCACGTGTTCGCCGTCGGCGCGATAGATTTGCGGATGAAAATGAAAGTCCGGTGCAAGCCGCTTGGCCTGTGACGGATACACGCGGCCAAGCTTGTCGCGAAATTCAAAACCGGCGGTGGTCGGCTTCCCATTTTCGTCGAGCACCTTGAGCGTGAGTTTGCGGGCTGGCTTGCAGTCAAAGAGCAGATTGATCTCGCTGCGGAAGCCGAGATCCTGCGTTCCTTGGCCAACGTCGAAGCTGAGCTTGGCGTCGCGCTTGCCAGCGTCGCGGCTGTAAAGCTGGACGATGCGATACTCCAAGGCCAAGCCGCTGAGCGTCTTGGTGAGCGGCTGGGCATTGTGCATCGCCAAGCCAAGCCAACGATCGACGATTTGGCTCTGCGGCGAACCGGCGTGGGGTTGGGAGTTTGGGCTGCTGGCGATGAGTTCCGCAGTAACACCGGCTTGGTTGTTGACCTTGACCAGAAAGCTGCGCCAGCCCTGCTCGACCAACTCGTGTTTGGCCGGGCCGTCATTCACCTTGACTCGTGACTCCGCGTTGATGTTGATACCGACAAGGCATTGGGCATCAAGAATTTGCTGAACCGCGGCGACGGCTTTCGCGGCGTCCGCTTGGCCAAGCGCTCGGCTGAGTCTTCGCTTGGTTCTGGCAGAGAGCGGTTCGCCGAGATAATCCGTGGCCTGAATGAGTCGCTGGATTTGCGCCTTGAGCGGCTGAAGATCCACATCGCTGACTTCAGGAAGTGTTTGAGCCTGTGCGACTTGACCGGCGACAAAGAAGCTCAATATGGCAGTTTTCCGTAAAAAAGATAAAGTTTGCATAGCATCTACAAGGTTACGTAACGACCAATATGGGGCGTTTTCAGTTCAAAACAAAGGTAAATCAGCTCTTTTTGCGTTAGAAATAAAAGTTTAAAAAGTTTGTTTTTTCGGGTTGACACCAGCTCAAGCGCTGCAGAAACTCCTCAACCCGTTAGCGGAAAAAGATCTTAACAACTCAATCATGAAAAAGAACACACGGTTATTTGTCGGCATAGCAATGGCAGTTGCTA